>Ga0209187_1000763_pt1 | contig 48122 bp, 23 predicted proteins | sample BantaG_FD_187430 | JGI IMG/M metagenome (GOLD analysis project Ga0209187, IMG submission 187430) | Marine algal microbial communities from Bantry Bay, Ireland - BantryBay_4 metaG (SPAdes) (version 2) | ecosystem: Host-associated > Algae > Red algae > Unclassified | place: Bantry Bay, Ireland...
CGTCACATTCAGCGCAAGCATGACGCGACCTTACAGGCCGCAATTAACTGGACCATGAACCCACGGCTTCGCCATGGGCTACAATATCTCGACCCTTCGGGCCTGTTCATCAGTCCAAAAGAAAAAGGGACGGAGTAATTTTGAGTGGCGCTATGGCTCACTGGATTCTGATCTTATGAAGCCGTGTCTTGCAGAGCGTATTGACTCGGCGTCAGCTTTCCCACGAATCTTCTCGCTATCCGCTTTAGCAAGGCCTTGACCGCGCCCGCTCATGCGTTACATCCCCATGCATGAAGCATTTTGTACGTCCCGTTTTTCTTCCCATCCTGCTCGCGCTTGGCCTCTGCCTAAGTGGTTGTCGGAGTGTCAACTTACCGAAGGTAAATATGCCTTCCATGCCTTCGGTAAAGATGCCCTCGGTCAAGTTGCCGAAGGTCCGCCTGCCATTTGCCAAGCGGGATCGTGGTGAAGGTGAATACGAAAGCCAGCGGGTCGAAGCAACTCGTGTGGCTCCCATTCGCATCGGCTCCTCTCGGCCAAACATTATCTTTTTTTTGGTGGACGACTTGGGTTGGTCTGACCTCCCTTGTTACGGCAATCCCTTCCACCTCACCCCGAACATCGACAAGCTCGCACGGAAGTCGGTTCGTTTCTCGCAGGCCTATGCTGCTAGTGCGGTCTGCTCTCCGTCGCGTGCCGCGATTCAAACCGGTAAGCATCCCGCTCGTCTTCGCATGACGGATTGGATTCCTGGACGTGAACGCCAATTTAGCGATCCGATGAAAACCCCACCTGCCCGTGATCGGATGAGCCTGAGCGAACGGACCATCGCCGAAGCACTCAAGCAGGGTGGTTACCAAACTGGTTTTGTCGGCAAGTGGCATTTGGGTGGCGAAAACTACGAGCCCCACGATCAAGGCTACAAATACAATGCGGGCGGCGGGGCTCAGGGAAGTCCTTCGCATCCAAATTATTACCGGCCACCATTCGATATGGTGAATCTGAAGAACAAGCGTGATGACGAATACCTCACAGACCGCCTCACCGACGAAGCGCAGTGGCAGCTGAATCAATTTCAGAAAAAATCGGATCAACCCTTTTTCCTCATGATGTCGTATTACAATGTGCATGAGCCCATCCAAGCCAAGCCAGGGATGGCTGATAAGTATTTCGATCGGCGCAAAGATGGTTCGCCCTGGAAAAATGAAGATTACGCGGCCTGCCTCGAAAGCGTCGATCAAAGCGTTGGCCGGATTCTCGGCATGCTGCAACGCCAAGGCTTGGAAAAAGACACCCTGATTGTCTTCACGTCCGATAACGGAGGCGCGCCAGCGGTGACGAGTAACTACCCGCTTCGCGGAACAAAGTCCGACTACTACGAAGGCGGTATTCGCGTTCCTCTTCTTGTCAGCTGGCCCGCGCGTTTACGTCCAGGGGTTACCGAAGCCGCGGTCACCAGCATGGACTTCTACCCGACTTTTCTCGAGGCGGCCAACATCGCACCCCAGCCGGAGCAGCACCTCGATGGGAAAAGCATGATGGCTGCTTTCGCTGGTCGCGATGTCCATCAGAAATTGTTTTGGCATTACCCTCACTACAATCATAGTGGGGTCTCGCCCCTTAGCGCGATGCGTTCTGGTAACTTGAAACTGATTCGGAATTACGAGTCAAACAGCCTCGAACTGTATGATCTAAATCGAGACCCTCGCGAGCAAAACAATCTCGCCGCTTCGCAGAAATCCGTGGCGTATTCAATGGCCCGCGACCTAGGGACTTGGCTGGAATACGTGGATGCTTCCATGCCCGTGATGCGGGACAAAGGCGCTCCCGTTGCGGCGCAAAAGCATAACAATACGGCCGCATCCCAATTTAGCCAAGTGATCGGGGCGCGTGTCTCGCAGGATGCCAAAGGCTATTATCACATTTCTGCTGACAACTTCGGTTGCGCCTTGAAGCCGTATCGCCCCATGGCGGGCAAGCGCTTTGAAATAAGTTGCGACTTCGAAATCCTGAGTAAAAAGCCGGCGCAATTTGAAAACGCGAGCATCGTGGTAGGCGAAAGCTCCGAAAACCTATTCTCCTTCACTTATTGGAAAGGCCGCAAGACCCTCACGATTTCACGCTTTGGTGAACTCGAGCCCATCGCAGAAGTCGCGGTGACCAATCCTCCGAAAAAAGGCGCCTTCCGTCTCACGGTCGAAATTGATGAGAGGGAAGTCGGTGTTTCTGCTGGCGATACCATGTTGAAGAAAAAGCTCGGGCGCCCCATGCAAATTCGGACCATCGGATACGGGGTGCTTAAAGCCTCGGTGAAAGCCTCGGATTTTGCGATTAAGGCGAGCTAACATTTCCCGCCCACTTCGGGGCGGATTCCCACGTTGTATAGGGCCTAGATAAAGACGAGTAGCGCGTATCTAAGTGCCACTGGGCTTCGTCCTGGCCACAATATAATCCACCACTCGCCCCGCGGCGGCAAAGCCAATGGCCCCGGATAGAAATGTCGTGGTTCCGTAGCCGCTGTCGCAGTCGAGGCGTTGGCTGTTATGCGGCACCTTCGTTTCGCAGGCGTCGCCAATTTGCGGAAGGGTCAACGGCTCGGGAGAAAATATGCAGTCGACCCCCATGTTTTTATGACTGCCTTTTGGATACCCATAATCCTTTCGTAGCATTTTGCGAACCTTGGCCAACAAGGGGTCGTTATACGAGAACCCTAGGTCTGCGTTGCTAATTTTGGTTGGGTCTTTTCGGCCTCCCGCACTCCCGACCGTGACAATATGAATTCCCGCTTGTTTGCATCGATCGATCATCAAGCACTTGAATTTCACCCGATCGATGCCGTCGATGACCGCATCATAGGGAGTGGATAAAATATCATCCGCGGTGCGCTCCGTGAAAAACTCATGACGCTCGATGACCTCGATATCTGGGTTGATGAGTTGAAAGCGTTCGCGGAGGGCCCCGATTTTGGTTTTGCCGACGGTTCCGTCTAGCGCTTGAACTTGTCGATTCACATTGCTCACACACACGTCATCTAAGTCGACCAAGGTGAGTTTGCCGATTGCGCTGCGAGCCAGGGCTTCTGCCGCCCAAGAGCCCACGCCGCCCACACCGATAATGCAGACGTGCGCGTTCTGCAGGGCCGCATATCCGTCGGGGCCATACAGTCGTGAAATCCCGCCAAAGCGCAGGCGTTCGTCTTTCCATTTTTCGGTCATAGGATTTTCCTATAAGTTCGATTATAAATTCCGAGTCAAATTGTATATTCGCTCAGTGTCTTGCAGGGGCTATCCTGCCTGCATGATGAATGAAAAATCCCATAATGGAATCAGCGGTTGGCTGATTCTCTCCGCTCTCAGCCTTCCCATTGTGATCCTCCTATGTACTCTCTTCGGAGCCGGAGGGAATCTGTCTGGATTCTTGGCCTTCCTCTTCTTCCCGCTCATTATCCTCACCATTTTTTTGGCCAAAGGCTTTTTTATTATTCAGCCCGGTATGTCGAAGACGATCACCTTCACGGGAAACAATCTTGGTGCGACTCGAAAATCTGGGCTTCGTTGAGCGCGGTTTGCCATTGAGTGGCAGGTGGTTCTTGAACCCTTGCCATTGAGTGGCGGGTGGTACTTGAACCCTTGCCATTGAGTGGCGGGTGGTACTTGAACCCTTGCCATTGAGTGGCAGGGGCGGGGTAGGGGTAAGCCGGATGAGAAGCCTGGGCGCATCGGTGTTCCCGTCGGCATTTTTGCAAAGGTCCTTAACCGATACAAGCCAGGTTGCTGCGAAGGGTATAAATCCCGTTTCGACAAATGCAGAATAAATTCCATGCTACGATAAAAATACTCCGGTCCAAACGAGAGGGCGAGAAAAGTGGCAGAAGCGTCTCGCCTCTGTGCTTCGGTAAAGGAGCTAGCTATCCATTACAAAGAGCGAGTTGTGTGAAGCTAAACATGTACCATACCTCTCCTGAAGACGTGACGAACACCAAGTAAGTTTCACCGAAACGATACTGAGGCGCAACGCCTCAGCCACTTTAAATGGCATCGAACCAAGGGCATCCGTCCTCGGTGGTGCCGGTGGTGCCTCCACGTTTTCTTAGCGACTTCTGCCGCCGCCGGGACCTCTGCCTCGGTTGCTTTTACCACCTTGGAATCCACCAGGGCCTCCCTTGCGGTTTCCGCCTCGGCCGTATCCACCACTGCGACCGCCCGAACCACCGCCGTATCCGCCAGAGCCCTTAGATTCGCTGCTTCGGCCTTGCGAACTACTACGGCCTTGCGAACTGCTGCGGCTCTGATCACCTTTGCGTCCCGAAGCAGGCTTGCCGCGTTCTTGCGACTGGGCACTTCTTCCACCACTTCCACCTTTTCCACCACTTGCTTCATGGGCATTCTGTTTCGAGTTCGCTTGCGTACCTGATGACGTGGTCGTCGTGCTGGATGTTGTCGCCTTCGGTGCTTTCAACTTCACGGCTTGATACAGCCGGTCTAAATTCTTTCCTTCGAGCTCCATCCATTCTCCGCGGCCTAAGGCGCGAATGTGGAGTGGGCCGAGTTCGATCCGTCGAAGGCTTGTGACATCATATCCGAGCTCTTCGAACATGCGGCGGATGTGTCGATTTTTCCCTTCAGCCAGTTCAATCTTATACTGGGCGTGATCCTCGATTTCGATGTCGACGACTTGTAAAAGATCGCCATCCGACTGGATGCCGCTGCGCATGGCCTCGATCTGATTTGTATTCAGCGGGGCGTGGGTGCGGACGCGGTAGACCTTTTTAATGTGGTAGCGCGGGTGTGTGATCCGGTTTGCCAGTTCGCCATCATTGGTGAGAAGGAGCAGGCCTTCGCTGGCTCGGTCGAGGCGTCCGACGGTGAAGAGTCGTTCCTCGAAAGAGGGGATAATGGAGAAGACGGTTTTGCGACCTTGTGGGTCACTCGCGGTGCAGAGAACATCGCGCGGTTTGTTCAGTAAAATGGTTCGGGTCCGGGTGGCGAGAGCCGCAGTTTTCCCGCTGACGGTAATCTTATCTTCTTCAGACACACGAAAGCCTAGATCGGTAACGGGCTTGCCGTTGACCAGAACTAGGCCTTGCTTGACTAGCTCTTCGCAGGATCGGCGTGAACCGAAGCCACAGGTGGCTAGATATTTATTGATCCGCAAAATTGTCCAAGAACGTTATGCTAATAGAACAATGGATTGCGGATGCGTTCGTTCGCTAAAAAGCGAGTCGAAGGCAGGTTTTGTGCTTATGCGTCTGGTTTGGTCTTTTTGAGACCGTAGGCGCGATCGCCTTCTTTCCACTCGCCGCGTTCTTTGAGAAGATTGATGCGCTCGTAGCGTTTGAGGACGTTACGTTGCTTGGTAATTTTACTGGCCGATTTGAGGCTGCGATGCATTGACATAGGAGGTCTCTTTCTTTTTTTTTAAATTGGTATATTTGCCTATTTTCGTAGGGGCGCTATGCCCCTATGTCAAAGTCAAACTACGACAGATGTATCGATAAATCCAATGAAAGTAGCTCTGGATGTTGCATCCAGCCGGCTCGAACCGCCATGTCTTGCATCAGATTGCGCATGTAATCCATTAATTGGGTTGCACTGGGCTCATCAGGCCCGTTTTGACGGGGTAATCCACGGAAATGCAGGCAGAAATCGCCTGATTCGGCTTCCCAGACGGGTCCAAACATTTCCAGAAGTTTCCTGAGGGACAAATAAATGGTTAAATCGAGGACATCATGCCCACGAGGGACGCGGGATAGGTCCAGAACCCAAGAGGCGCGCCGTTGGTCTTTCATCATCCCGTCATAATGACTGAGAACATCCGCTTGGATGAGGTTCCAGATGCGGCGATCAAAGCGTTCCGATAGGATAAAGGGCCGGAAAAGCGCCTGTTTTTTCGGATCAGGGATTTGTGCATGGAGAAATTCCATGGCGTTGCTGCGGTATCCCAGCGCGTTGAGGGCGCGGGCCGACAAAATGGCGAGAAGCTCAGAGGGGTAGGGCTCTGGGGTTTGCTCATTGGTGAGGAAGTAACGGACTGCGAAGGCAATGTTTTCGATCAATGCTTCTTCCAGCGGAGCGTAGTCGGCTAATTCGGTGGTCAAATAGCTGACGAGTGGATCGGTATCTGGCAATTCAATCATGGGGTATCTCCTTTTTGTTCTTCCATCATCTCCGAGATCTCATTGAGATACTGATTGACATCGCTGTAGCGACGGTAAACCGATGCGAAGCGGACAAACGCGACTTGGTCGAGTTTGAGTAGCTGCTGCATCACTTGGCGTCCAATGGCAATCGAATTGACCTCCTTGTCATTCTCTGCCTGTAACTTTGCGATGATTAAATCGGTGAGATCGCTGACTTGCTGCTCGGTTACCGAGGTGTTTACACAGGCTTGACCCAGCCCGCGTTCCAGTTTTTGCCGATCAAAGTCTTCGAGTATCCCATCACGCTTTACGACCCGAAGATTCATCTTGGCGATCTCTTCGTAGGTGGTAAATCGGTGGTTACAGCCCAGGCAAATCCGGCGGCGACGAATCGCTTCACCGTTGCGGACACTGCGGCTATCGACCACTTTATCCTTTTGATTGCTACACTTTGGGCACTTCATATCTGCTCTATAGCCACCAGATATTGTGGGTCCAACCTAAAAGCTCCACAGGATATAAATTTTCAACGAAATCTGCGTTTGTGGGTCGAATGCGAGTGTAGTCGTGTTTTTATAGCGACAAAAACCTTCCAACCGTTTATTTACTTTTTATGAACCCAACGTCAACTCGACTTCCTTCCAAGCCTTTTTTGTTATATTGTGCTCCCGTTTTAACCGCCATCGCGGTTTTTGCCGGCACGTTTTTAGCGACTCCGGCTGCTTTTGCTGAGCGCGACTTGACGGGGATGCCCAAGAGTATGGCGATTGTGGATGCCCTCGAAGCCGATCGGGTGGTGGCCCGCGCCAAATTACAACGGATGATTTTTCAGATTGGTGACCTTGATTCTGTGGTGGCTGACTCCTTGGTCTGTGGTCCGTATCTTTGGGCTAAAATCAAAGGCTTGCCTCGGATCAAAACGCTTAAGCCGGACCTACTGCCTCTTTTACAACCGACCCGTGTGGGATCGTCATTGAGTTTGGTTGACTCTGAAGCGGCCATGTTTAGCGGCGCGGATTTGACCATTGTTTTGACGCAGCTCACCGATTCCTTCGATCTTCGTGGTGGGAAAATTCGTGATTGCAGCATGCCAGAAGCCTGGACGCGTTGGGTGATGCAGTCGACCGATCTTCAGGAACCGTTTTTTATGGTCGAACGCGATGCGATCAAGATGATGTTTTGTATGGATTCGAGCACCCGCGAAATCAACTGGATGGATTTGATGACGGATGCTGATTTTAGCCGAGACGAGATTACCGCGCTGACGCGTCAAATGGCGCCTAGTCAGAATAGCGTGGTGCTGCGTTCGCCGAACCGTCCGGTGCAAAGTGTTGCGGTTGCGCCTCCGGAATCGATGGTTCCGTTAAAGACGACACGTTCCACAACCGCCGTACCGAGGCTAACCGCTGAACCACCCGCGGCAGTTGCTGGGGCTGGGGGAGGCTTACTTCCAACCTTGCGTCCGGTTGGAAGTGGGGCGTCAGGCAACTTACCCCGCGCTCCGTCTCGGCCTCCACGCGCCGAGCAACCCTCTCGAACCACTCAGCCTGTGCCACCTGTGATGGAGGTTCAACGCCCGCGGAACCCTGCACTCAGGTCCTCTGGGCCTTCTGCTGGCCCGTCTTTTTCTTCCGACCAATCCTTATCTTCTGCGCGTCCGAGCCTGCGAAATCCTAACTTGCCGATGGCAAAGGTCATTCCTGTTTCACCGCTTCCTGCCGTGGAAGCGCAACCAGCTTCTACCACTGCTCCGACTCTCCGCGATACGACGGCTAAACTACCGACCTATCCCGCGGCAAATGCCCCCAAGCCACTGCTGAATCCAGGACCACTTGAGGTGATCGAGCCTGAGATCCCCACGGAAATTATTGAGATTCCGTACCGTGGCGCGACCCAAGTTCGCTTACGCGGGGTGAAGTTTCAGAGCCCGCAAGAATCGGTCGATCTAAACCTTTCCATGAAAGCTTTTAGCTCGTTTTCAGCACGGCTAAAAACGATCATGGATGCGAGTTTTTCGAATCCCGGAAAGTTATTCGATATCGCAACCCGCTTTACCTTTTATCCGGACCAAGCCCATGAGGTCGATATTTCGCTTCGAGGTGTAAAGGATGCGAAAGTCGCCTCAACCGCGTACAGCAAGTTGAATGAAATGCGGACACTGCGGACCAAAGATGTGCCGATTACGGTTGTCATGCACTGGGAAGTTCAGCCTCGGAAATAATGCTTCGTAGCCAATAAAAAGACTTGTGGTAAAAGCCTCAGCCACTTATAACCCCTGCACTGGAAACCGGAGAGATGGCAGAGTGGTCGAATGCGGTGGTCTTGAAAACCATTGAGCCGTAAGGTTCCGGGGGTTCGAATCCCTCTCTCTCCGCCAGTTTTACTTTTTGTTTTCAGACCTCTGTTGTTTTCAGACCTCTGTTGTTTTCAGACCTCTGTTGTTTTCAGACCTCTGTTGTTTTCAGACCTCTGTTGTTTTCAGACCTCTGTTGTTTTCAGACCTCTGTTGTTCTCAGACCTCTGTTGTTCTCAGACCTCTGTTTTTTTCAGACCTCTGGGCTGTACACCAAATGCTGAGGCGATGGCTATTTCTTATTCTCCACATAAAGCGAGAATACACAATCTGTAGTTTTTTCTGTCGTTTGTTTCCTTGCTACCGAGCACACGCTAAGACAAGAGCGGTGATGCCCGATATTGCTGGAAAACTTAGAGCCGTTTTGGAGCCACTCGGCATCCTGGGTGAATACGATGGCCAAGCATGGCACGGGACATTTGAAGTCAATGTGGGGTCCATCAAAGCGAATGGTTTCAGGGAGAGTATTCGTCAGGCGTTCGGAGAAGGCGTCTATTTTTTCCCTGAGATGCAGCCAATTGATCAGGTAAAGTCTCCTGAGGAACTCGCCCTCGATTTTGCGCAAAGAAACTCGCAAGTTGATGATTTTTCCGAGTTTAGAGAGCCCGTCGCCTGCGTTTCGGCAACGATTCATAGCCGAAATTGCCTCTTCCAGAATACAGAATCTTACGGGTATGCATGCAAAAAGGTCAAATCAGTGCTAGACTCTAATGATATCAGTTTAGATCGGGCCCTTCAGCAAACATTGACGGACCCCGGACTGATCCCAATAAATCAAGATCAAGCTACTTTGATGCTCATACGGAAAATATTAAATGCAGATTGTGTGGTCGCAGAAACCTCTCCTGGAGGAACTGGGGAAAGCCCACGAAATATTCTTTGTGCCTCAAAAGAATGTATTGAAAACATTCGCAGAGTCTGAAACGTGACAAGAAGGTACTATTATGAAAGAGCCTAAGCCTACATTTGAAGAGATTTTGAAAGAGATTGCAGAATGCAGCCCTCTTGCCGATGAAGGTTTAAGACTATCTTCGCCACCTGAAGGAATTCAGAGGTATCCGGAAGCGCAAATTGCCACTACGCTAAACCCACTTGTGGTGGATCACGTGAACGAGCGCTCTAGCATAGTTATTCTCGGTAACGATGGACCCAATGTTTCGGAGCCGGATTATCCTTGGAAAGTCTATCTGAAGGAATGGCTGGAAGCGGGGAGTGAGATTTCTTATCTCATGTTTGACCCCAGCGAAGCCACCAAGATAATCCTCAAAGAGCTTTCAGATGACTTCCCGGGAATGTTTCGTGCATACAAAGTTTTAGGTGACCGATTCGATCGCTATCGTACCCGCCAACACTTTGCATTATTTCAGAATCCAAAGATGCTTTGGATTGAAGGTGAGCACTTGCCTGAAACTACCACTGCTTCGGATTGCAGCTTCTTTCCTGAAGGCGTTGCTGAAAGGTCAATGGATTACCAAGTGGTTTCCCTTCTGGCGCAACGTATGTTGCAGTCTGCCGAGCCGCTTTTTTCCTGATTTCAGCGCAAAGCGGTAATCCTGTTTGAAAAAATAAAGATAAACGCGGCTTGGTAGTTAGACAAATTCCCTAGTGACAAATCGAGGTGAGAATCAATTGCGTTACCAACACCAATGGTACTAAGCTAAGCTGATTTGCATCCAAAAAGAGTGAAAATCTAGGTTGTTTAAGGCGCGTAGCGCTAACACATTGATAGCCATGGTTGAAGAACGAAGTGAGGAGGCCGTGGTCTCGCGGTCTATCCCAGGAGCCACCAAATTAAATGGCGGTGACACCTAAGCACATGGTAGATGACTCTTTTTAACTTTGGAGTTCTCGTTTTTAAATGGGTTCTAAGCAAGAGTAGGTTCAAACTCGAAGGGCTGAGTCCTTCGCCTCGTTCCGACTTCACTCCAACTACAAAGTTCACCCCTCGTTGCCCTATCAAGCCTGCACTGAACCCGGCGCTGCTACCGCTTCGCGGCCTTGCACACGGGCTACCATATCCCGCCCACTTCGGGGCGGATTCCCACACTGCAATACGTATTACAAAGTAGTGTCGATGGCTTATCTAAGTGCTATTGGTTACAAACACATATAGGAAGCCACTTATAATCATATTGGACGCAATGGTCGAGGGATGCTCGGCTTGGTAAGCTTCTAGAGTCGCAACGCGACTGCAGTAATTAACCGAAGTCGGTTACTTCGTTCACTGCGGCCCAGCCTTGTTCTTCTACCCAGCCGTCGAGTTGGGCTTGTTGTTTCAGCTGCTGTCCGCGTAGTCGATTGACCGCCTTAAATCCAACCTGCATGCCTGCGTAGGCGGACATGTCGCCCCAAAGGCGTTCAAATTGCGTGACGGGATAAACATCTTCTTGCCCATTGCCCCAACGCTTCTTCACTTCTTTCAAGGTGATGATGGTCGGCATGCGAGCTGCGACAGAACGCACCGCGTCCACTACCTTCGCGTCGTTATGTAGATCTTCGCGATTCAAGCCGAAACTGGCGAGCATGGGGTCGATCGCGATCCAGTTGGTCAAGGTGTTGTAATATTTGAGGCGAAGCTCGTCTTCTTCGTTTGGCAGCGCCATGCCTTCGACCAAGCGGGTGGCACCATTGACCTTGGCCAAGCCGCCTCCGACATCTTCGATGCGGCGTTGGATAACCTCAAAGGTCAGTGCGTTTTTCGTGGCCAGATGTTCGCCCAGAATCGCTGGATCGAGCGTGGCTCCGACAGTGTCGATGTTATGCATCAATAACGTGGTTAGCTCGGGTTGCGCGTCGAGCAAGCTGGCAAGGGTTCCGTTGAGCAAGAGGTTGGGGAATTCGTACCAGTGTCCCACCGGGTGCAGGCATTGGCTGATTTCGTTCTCCGTGTAGTCGCTCGATTCGCCGGCGGCTTCGGCCCAGCCGGTGATGGCGTGATGTCCGTGTTCGCGCATGAGCTGGGCTCGTTCATCGAGCTGATGTCGCGTGGCTTGCTCGTAGGCGAATTGGAGATCCCGTTTTTCGGGGACAAAGCGGAGGCCGATGGAGGAGCCGGTGGAAACACATAGGTTGCCCGCATAGCCGGCTTGCACGGATTCTAAATGGCTCTGGATGGGTGCCTCGGTCAAATAGCTAGTGGTGAATATATGAGTTGGGAAGCGGCCAAAGCGGTTGCCGGTTTGACGGCTCTTGGCTATGTGAACGTCGAGAAAACAGCGATGGCTTTCAGCAAATTTACAGAAGGGATGCAGTGCTTTGACTACGCCAGCGCCTTCGGTCCAGCGGCTAGCGGCTCCTGCGGCAAGGGTGATGACTGCGACTTGGCCTTCGCGTAAGGCAGCTTGGCCGAGTGCGAGGTGGGCGGCTTTGTCGGTCTCGCTTGAGCTTAGGTAGCCTGAGTCTACGTCGTCGATGACGGTACTCGCTGGAAGACGGTTTTGTGCGAGGCCAATGCGTCCGGCACGAAGCTGTTGGCGGATTTCTTCGTGTTCAATGTGATCAAATCCTTGGGCTTCCAAGGCGCTGCTCAGATCCGATTTTTCCGTGTCGGGGTCAGCCGCGGTGGGGAGTACTGCTTCAAAGAGTTGGGCGCGAAGGTTGGCGAAGTCGGGATTGCTCTGCGCCTCGATTTGCACCGCGGCGAGTTCGGCTTGGCGGGTTACGCTCATGCTGCTGGCGTCTTCACGAATCAAGCGAGGAAGCATCATGCGGTAATAGCTCGCGGGCATGAGGGATGTCTCGGCGCTACCCCAGGTGCCTTGTTCGTTGATGGCAAATTGGTAAACCACGGGATCCATGGCGAAGGGGAGGCCGCGCGCGAATTCGTCTTTGGTGGCTTGAAGAATTTCGGCAAAGCGGATTTGCGCCTTGGCTTTGATGTCCGGGGCGAAGAAAAAGCCCATGCCGCCGCCGGCCATTCCGCCGAGCATGAGGAATCCCCAGAAGCCATCGCCAAATTCTTCACGGGCCCGAGCGATTAATTTTTCGGTATAGGCATTGCTGATCCAGGGGATCATGGTTTGCAGTGGGCCGAAAAAATGTTCGGTGGTTTTTTGCGCCATGGCGTGGATGTCGCCGGCCTTGAGGTCACTTACAATGCCATCAAAAAGACGAAGCGATTCTTGACGAGCGGCCCATTCTTTTTCGCCACGAAGCAGGTATTTTTCCGTCACCATTTCGAGGATGGGGCCGACGTTTTGCGCCATGCCGCCGTGGACCAAAACGAGACTGTCTTGCAGACGTTGCCGTGCTGTCTCGGGTACCTCGTCTTTAAGCAGGGTGTGTTTGGGCAAGAGGGTGCCTCGGCTGATGCCAAATTCGGGATCTTCCTCGGTCGCCTCACATCCACAAATGATTTTGATGCCGGGCCAGGCCCCGCCCGAATCCTGCCAGCCACCGCCTGAACCGCCAAGCCACTCGCCTTGAATCGCACGGGCCGCGACGAGGCGTCGCTCGGCTTCAGTTAGGCCATGGGTGAGTGATTCGGTTTGGCCCGTCGCGCGCATGCCGACGGAAATCATCGCGGCCAAGAGGTTGGTCGAAACCGCGAGGCGAGAGCCTTTGGGAATGTTATTTACGCTGGTGACCAATTCCAAGCCGCGTCCGGGGCCGACCAATTTGCGCAGGACTTCTTGCAGGGATTCTTGCGAGCCTTCCATGCCGGCGGGGACGATGCCAGAGGCAATGAGTCCCGCTTTGAGCAACCCGAGGTAGTCCATGGAGAAGTTAAACATCTCGTCTAGGGTATGGACCTCCGCGGTTGCCCCAAGATCGACGCTGCTCAAGCGAATGATCGGGGTTTCGATGACGCGCAGGTAAGTTTCGACTGGAGGTTTCGGGCCACGAGCGTCGTCTTGTAAGCTGAGGTTGACCGAGACGTTGATCACCTTGGCCCCGGCTGGATAATCCATGCCGAGAAAGAAAATATCGCTCCAGCAACTGTGTGAGAGGTCCATGCGAACCGGGGTTTGTTCGAGCAAGATCGGATAGCAACCGGTGCTGTTTTTTTCTAGCAGTTCAAGCCGAATTTTTAGTGGGTGCTCGGAGGGGTGGCCGGTGCGAAACATCCATTGGTTCCCGCGAACGGAGCGAACGCTGAGTTGCACTTGATCCGCAAGAAATTGTAGCGCGAGTTGGCGGCAGGCGTCCGAAAGTGCGCTGGCGAGGTTGTCGGAAATCCCTTCGCGTTCCTGAGTTTCGAGAAAGGCATCAATCGATTCGATAAAGCGACGCTTCAGGAGGTGGCGGTGCCCTTCCACGGGGACGTAGGTGTGAGGCGCGTCCGCAAGCAAGGGCGCAAGGTGGAAGCGGTAGATAGAGGAAAGCATGAAGAGGGCGCGAACCCGTTCATACAAGTTATCGTTTTCCCGCCAGAACCGTTGGAGGTCTTCGGTCATATCCAGAAGGTCGGCTTGGCTCGCCCCGTCACATAGCGATTCCAGCGAGCAATTCCGGATGTCCGGGTCGGTGCTCTGAATGACCTCTACGATGTTGGTTCCAGGCAGCTTCATCCTGCACTCGTGGCTTGGTTTTCGTTTTGCGGAGAGGCTTGGGTGAGAGACTCCGCTAGCAGCTGCGTGAGCTCAGTGAGGAGCTGGTCGCGTCTTGGGCCTTGGAGCCCCACCGCAAGTTGAGCGAGAAGGAGGCCGTGTTCGGCGCAGAGGTCAAAACGACGGCCACCGATTTCGAGCGCGTGCACGGTTTGGCGGGCCACGATGGCTTGCAGGGCAGGGGTAAGGTGGAGTTTTTGGTTTTGCGCAGCTTTTTCTGACGGCGCAGCTTGGCCTGACGGTGCAGCTTGCCCTGACGGGTTTGTAAGTTCGTCAAACAGCTCGGGGGGAAGCACATGCATCCCGAAGAAGCACAAATAATACCCGTGGCGCAGTCCCGAAATGAGGAGGTCTTGCTCCGCCTGAGTTGGGGTTGGTTTTTCGATGATTCGCTTCACTTCGTAGATGTCGCGAGCGGCGGAAATCCGTTTCCCACCCATGGCTCCAAAAGCGTTTAACTGGCTTTCATGCGTGGGCTGCACGCCCAATACCATGTTGCTTTCCATGCGTTCGGCCGCAGTGACAAGCTGCTGGGCGCAGGTTTTTTGCGGGTTGTCACTGATGCAGATGTGGTCGCCGACCATGTGTAGAAAGGGAGTGTTCCCAACAAAATCGCGGGCACGGAGGATGGCGTCGCCGTAGCCTCGGGCCTCGGTCTGTTCGATGAACTCCACGTTCGGGAGCTGTTCGCCGGCAGCCTGCTGATACAAATTGGCGTATTCAGGGGCGATGATCACGGCGGTCTTCTCGATTCCGGCGCTTTGCATCTCTAAAATGAGGTGCTCGAGCACCGTGATGCTTCGTCCGGTATCGCTCGACATGGTCTGCAGAACTAGCTTTTGCTGGCCATTTCCTGCTGCGGTAATGACCCCCGTTTTGATTTTGCTCATAATACCTTCATCCGAAGCGCGTGCTTTTTGCTTTTCATATGGCCAAGGCTTGTTCATGTCACGATCTGAATAAAAGGAACTTATGGCGTTTAAACAAACTATCCTCTGTATTGGTGCTGGCTATGTCGGTGGCCCGACCATGTCGATGATCGCAAAAAATTGCCCCGATACCCAAGTGATCGTGGTCGATTTGAACGAAGCAAGAATCAAGGCCTGGCAATCGGAAACCTTGCCGATCTACGAACCTGGTTTGCGCGAGGTCGTGGACGAAGCGATCGGACGGAACCTCTTCTTCTCAACCGACGTGATCGCGAATATTCCTAAAGCGGATATTATTTTTGTATCGGTCAACACCCCGACTAAGACCTACGGGCAGGGCGCAGGACGTGCCGCAGATCTCCAGTACTGGGAAGCGGTGGCGCGGACGATCAAAGAGCACGCAACCTCAGATACCATCGTGGTCGAAAAAAGTACCTTGCCGGTTCGCACCGCGGAAGCGATTGAACGGATTTTGCATGCTTCACAAAACGGGGTGCATTTCGATGTTCTCTCGAACCCAGAATTTTTGGCCGAAGGAACCGCGATTCACGATCTCGAAAACCCGGATCGGGTTCTCATCGGAGGCCGTGAAGACGAGCAGGGGCAAAAGGCGATTCAGACCTTGGTGGATATCTATGCAGAATGGGTGCCCAGAGAAAAGATTTTGACCACCAATGTCTGGTCGGCTGAATTATCCAAGCTAACCGCCAACGCATTTTTGGCGCAGCGGATTTCTTCTATTAATGCGATCTCGGCGCTCTGCGAAGCGACCGAAGCCGATGTGGATGAGGTGGCGCACGCGATTGGAACCGACTCGCGTATCGGCCCAAAATTTCTCCGCTCAAGCGTGGGCTTTGGCGGGAGTTGTTTCAAAAAGGATATTCTCAATCTGGTTTACCTTTGCGAGCATTATGGGCTGACCGAAGTTGCGGCCTATTGGGAGCAAGTGGTTCTTATGAACGAGTATCAGATGAATCGCTTCGTCGATAAAATCGTCTCGGGGCTGTTCAACACCTTGGTGAATAAACGCATCGCGCTCTTTGGTTTTGCCTTCAAGGCCAACACGGGAGATACCCGTGAAAGCCCGGCCATCACGGTGACCCGACGCTTGCTCGAAGAGCGCGCCAACGTGGTAATTTCTGATCCGCAAGCGATTCCTGAAGCCAAGCATGATTTGGCCGATGTCATTGACCAAGTTGAGTTTTCTGAAGATCCATACGAAGCTGCGAAAGGGGCTCACGCGGTCTGTATTATGACCGAATGGGAGCAGTTCAAAGATTTAGATTATCAGCGCATCTACGACGCCATGCTCAAGCCCGCCTCGATCTTTGATGGGCGGAATATTCTCGATCACGCGGCCTTGGGCGAGATCGGATTCAACGTGTATCCGGTGGGGAAACACGCGATCGTCAACGGATAGGTTCGCTACCGCGCTACGAAAGAGTCAGAAGTGCCTGCGCACCTTCGGAGCTTGTCGTTGGCGTTACATGATTCCCCGAGGCAAGCCACGGGGCTATGTACCTGCGCACCTTCGGAGCTTGTGTGATTTAACGATACGTATCCCCCGAGGTTATGTGCCTGCGCACCTTCGGAGCTTGTCGTTGGCGTTACATGATTCCCCGAGGCAAGCCACGGGGCTATGTGCCTGCGCACCTTCGGAGCTTGTGTTATTTAACGACACGTATTCCCCGAGGCAAGCCACGGGGCTATGTGCCTGCACTCTTTCGCAGCTCGTAAATGAGTTTCGATTATTTCCGAGGTTTTGCGCCGCCACTCCTTTGGGGGTGTGAAAAGAGGCCTGCGCTGCCGCCCTAAGAAAAGCCCACTATGTCTACCTTACCTCCTCTTTTCTAGTCGCTTATGGCATGGCCCAGTGGCTGAGGCTACCGTCCAGGTTGATCACGTAAATGTTCTTCCCTGTCGCGTCGCATTGAACCTTCGCGGCCCCGTGACCATCGTCTAGCTCATGCAGGATGGTCATTTTGTCGTCCTGAATTTTTCCCACCTTTACCACGGTTTTAATTCCCCCTCCGCTTACCGCGAACCAATGAACCCCATCGGGGTGAAAGCAAATATCATTGCATCCATTGGGGAAGGCTATGGTGATCGGGTCGGCGGTGATTTTTCCAAGCTTGTCAAGTTTACTGATGGCTTGTTCGGCACGGAATCGGACTTCTGGGTCATCTACTTTCAACGCCTCTTGAAGTTTCTCTACTGCCAGCATGCCACCATGAATCAAGCCGGTAACGGCCGCTTTTCGTTGTCGCACCGAGTCGGCTCCGAGCTGGGAGATAAGGCTATCGATATCTTCCGCCGCCAAATTTTTTTCAGCTTTGGGAGCGGGCCAGTAGGAAAGTGTACCATCCACATAAGCGAGGATGGATTGTCCATCGGAAGGATTTATCTGAATGAATGAACTCTCTTCTCCGAGTTCAATGCGTTGAAGTTCAGCCCCATTCGATGCGTTGCGAATAACAAGGCCATTTGATTCATCATTAAAGTTATACACCTCTGTCAGTAGCTTCAGTCCATGAGCCATACTCACCAATCCTACAATAGAATCATGCGAGTTTTCGTCGAGCTCGGCGAGCACGGTGGGCTCCTCGGCTCCCGTCTGAAACGTGTAAATGCGCAAACTACCTGCGGTCAATGCGAGCTGATCTTCAGTTAAAAAACATACCGAATCAGCCCCGCCAAATTGCTCGGTTGGACATTGGGCAACTTCACGACCTCCGGCTACATCGAGGATACGAACCATGTTGTCTTCGTCCGAAATAGCAATGCGGTTCTGGCTGGGGGAGATCGCCATGACTTCAATTTCTGTGTCTTCAAATTGTATTTGATCGTATTTGCCGAGCGCGATATCAAATCGATGCAGTCCCCCCTCGTTTGGAATTAACAGCTGATTCGGTTTGGTTTTTGAGTAGATCAAGTCGGTCGGATCAACCGGGGCTCGAAGTGGTTTGTCCTTACTGAATGGAATGACCATTCCGGTCTCCGGGTCCAGCTTTAGGAGTTGGTTTCCGACTGACGCGAAAACCGCTTTTTCATCTGCGGCCCAGGCGACGGCCCAGGTCGATCCATTGGGAAGCTTGCGATTCCAAACTTCTTTTTCTTCCTGCCAAAGTCTGACCCGCTTTTCATCTGAGATGCTTAGAAGACGTTTTCCGTCTTTTGCCCAGGCCGCAGTTTTTGGGTCGTCTATATGTTGAAGGCTCCACTTGGCCACGCCTTTGCCATCGATGACTCGGAGAATTTCGTCCTCAAAGCAGACGGCGGAAAGAGCTTCCGACGGATGAGGTGCAATGGAGTACACATCGCCGCGACCAACTCTATAGATTTTACTAACTGGGGGTTTGGATGTGTCTTCTGGAAAGTCCCAAAGGAGAATCGACCCCGTGGACGCTTCCCCGCTGACCAACTGATTTTTGGCGTGAAATCGAAGAGTGTAGATCGACTTTTTATGGCCCTTCAAGGTCTGAAGCTTTTTCCCCGTTTCGTAGTCCCAAAGGCCGATGAGTTTATCGCCTTCGGCGGCGGCGAATTGAGTGGTGCCGGGGCGCAGAGCGACATCGTAGACCGAATCGGTGCTTTTGAATTCGCGAATGATCTTTCCGGTTTCGATCTCCCAAAGGGTGCTCGCTTTGCCGCTGCCGCTCATCGCGCGCTTCCCATCCGGTAGGATCGCAAGCCCCCAAACTGCGCCGGAGGCATCTTCATAGCGAGATATCTCCTCGCCGGTTTCAATGTTCCAGACTCGCACACTGCCGTCTCGCGAACTGCTCAGGACTCGTTTGTTATCGGGATGGGCGATGATGCGGGTGACCGAACCGGCCATGGTGAAGGGACGATTTTCGTAGCAGGTCTTGAGCTTGAGCTCCGTCGGATCCCATGAAGCTTTTTCATCGCCGGCCTGAAGCTGAGCTCCGAGGAATAAAGTGATAAAAAAAATGAAAAATCCTCTGGGCCCGAACATACCCGAGCTTAACACAACCTAGCTTGTTTGAACAAGCCTTGCGCGAGGGCGCTAAAGTGGCAGAGGTGTCCCGCCTCTGTGCGGTGGGGGGAGATGTCGACGGGACGTCAGCGCTTCCTTTGTGCGAAAATGAGTGGGCGGGTGGCGTGGATTTCAATCCGCGTTTGTCGGAAGGGGAATTATCCCGTTGGACCAGCCGCTTCGTTTGGGGGAGTAAATTCCGTCCCGACAGACGCAGAATAATTTATATGCTACTAAAGCTTAGCCCCTCTTTGGGTGTCGTCCTGTCCGTAGAGCTTACCTAGCGCTAAAAAAAGTCCTGCCACTCAATGGCAGGGCTTTAAATCGTTTCTGCCACTCAATGGCAGGACTTTAAATCACTTCTGCTACTCAATGGCAGGAGACTATTTATTGTTTCTGCCACTCAAGCTCTTCCCCGAACTCTTCGGGTTCCTTGGAGTGGCAGGAAGTGTAGCCGGTTATTTCTTCTCAACGAAGGCGTAGTACGCGCCGTATGGGTCACCAGATTCGGGGTGGAAGAGGGCGGTGAACTGCGAGGTGCCTTCTTTTAACTCAACGTCGAAGACGATCTCTTTTGCATCGGCTGGAATCGGTTTTTCGGCCTGAACCCCTCCGATGTCGATGGTGGCTTTTACAACGTTAATAGCAACTCCTTCGTGGGTGCGGAAAGCGGCTTCGCCCGGCACGGCTTCACCAGCTGGAACCGAGGCGCCGATTGCTTTGTCGAGGGTCAAGGGCCAGCGACGCAAGCGGATTTGGTAGCTGCCGGATTCCACGACGTTGACGTTCCAAAAACCGGTGTCGCCAGGGGCGCTGGTAGACTTACGGACGTGGGCTTGATTCCAAGGGGTCAAGCGGGTGGTGATCCAGTCGTGGCTGGTCAGGCGGGCTGGGTTCTCGCGTTCGTCTCCAAGGTAGATCGCAGTAGATTGAGAAAAGGTTGGGAGAAGCTCTTCCCACCAGCTTTCGTAGAATTCAGTGAGTTTTGACACGACCTTTGGATGATCCTTGGCGACATTATTTTTCTGGCCGGGATCTCTTTTGATCTCGTAGAGTTCCTTGCCATTATTGAGGCGCCAGTTGGTGGTCATGACTGCGCTGGAACGCCATTTGATGGGATCTTTTACGCGCTGTGAGTCGGTGACAAGGATGCGCTCATTCCAATCGTCTTCGTCTGCTTTGCCTTCGAGCAAGCCGCGAATACTTTTGCCGTCGAATGTAACACCTTCGGGAGACTGGAGGCCGCAGAGATCGAGAAGGGTTGGCACGACGTCGACGTGAGCCGTGATCGGTTCAATGTCGCGTCCGCCGGTTAGGTTTCCAGCGGGCCAGTGTACGAAGAATGGAACGCGGTGTCCGCCGTCGTAGTGGCTCCCTTTGCCAGCGCGCATGCCTGCGTTAAAGACTTTGGTGCCGGCGGAGCTTCCGTTGTCGGTGGTGAAGATGAAGATGGTATTTTCAGTGAGTCCCTCGGCGTCGAGAATGTCACGGAGCTGTCCCACGTTATCATCGATGTTAGCGATCATACCAAAGAAGTTGGCGACTTTGACGCCGAGGTTTTCGTAGGGCTTGCTGTACTCTTCTGGGGCGTGCATCGGGCCGTGAGGCGCGTTTGCGCTGATGTATGCGAAGAAGGGTTTACCAGATTTTTTCGAGTCCTTGATGAAGCGGGTTGCGTAGTCGAAAAAGACGTCGGTGCAGAAGCCTTTGGCTGGGGTGACTTTTCCGTTGTGCCAGTAGCTGCCGTCAAAATAAGCGTTGTCCCAGTAGTCAGGAGTTTGGCCGATACCGCCGCCGCCATGACGGTAGACTTCGGTGAAGCCACGGTCTTCAGGGCGGTAAGGGACGTTGTCGCCCAGATGCCATTTGCCAAACATGCCGGTAGCATACCCGTTGTCTTTAAACATTTGGCTGATGGTCATTTCGTTGGCGCGGAGCATGGAACGACCCATGATGGTGTGCCAAACCCCGGTGCGGTTGGTCCAGTGACCGGTCAAGATCGCGGAACGGCTGGGGGAGCAAGTCGGGGCAACATGGTAGTCTTTTAAACGCACCGACTCGCCGAAAAGTTTGTCGATGTGAGGGGTTTTAAGCACGGGGTTGCCGTGGCAACTTAAGTCGCCATACCCTTGGTCATCCGTGATGATGAAGACCACATTGGGCGGAGCTGCGGAGGCGACCAGAAGGAGAGAGAGCAAGCCTACATATAGTGCGAGACGTTTTTTCATGATGTATATTTAATTTTATATACGAAGCGCGCCGAGCATTACCTGATTCGAAGAAGCGCATTTTAGGTGATTTTATTCGATGGCCGTTTTTCTTTTTTGCTTCGTAGGCGATGACATTTGCCTTTTGTCCTTCGCTTTCGCATGCTCCGGCTATGAGCAAATTAAAGCGTACATCAAAACGAGCTTTTCGAATATGACACAATCTTTAAAGAAGCCTGTTGGGGTTGGATTGGTTGGCGCGGGGTGGATGGGAGCTCGTTTGCTCGCGCATTTTGTTGATCGCGAAGACGTGAAGGTGATTGGTCTGCATCAACGTAACCAGGAGCGGGCGGAAGCAAGCCTGGCCGCGCATGCGCTTGATCCAGTTATATACTGCGACAGCTATGAGGCGCTCTTGGCCTTACCTGAACTCGACGCGGTGGTGATTTGTAGTCCCAATGCCTTGCACGGTCCGCAGGTCATCGCAGCTCAAGAGGCAGGCAAGCATGTGTTTTGCGAGAAGCCAGCTTCGACAAGTTATGCGGACTATCAACGTCAAATTGAACTCGAGCTCGCGAACCCAGATTTGGTTAACATGGTGGATTATATTCTCCATTTCGACGCCTTCGAGCAGCGGCTAGCCCATTTGATTAAGCTCGGGGCCTTTGGTGCGATCACGCAAGTTCAGGTGAACTACCGGCATGCGATCAACACGGCGGGAGAGAAGGCTTGGAAGTTGGACGAAGCGCAGGTGGGGGACGCGATTGGGATGGGGGTGATCCATGCGCTTTCGATGATGGTGAGCATGATGGCGCCGCAAGGGCAGCCGGCTTGGGTGTTTGCCGATTCGCAGCCGGGGCGGTCCAAGGAATTTGGGGTCGATCCGATCTGGAGTATTCAGGTTGGCTTTGACCAAGGGACGCAGGGATTTTGTTTTGGAAATATCGACCACTCAAACGGCTACGACGCCTATCATGCGGTGCATGGCACGGACGGGGCGTTGGTGTTTGATCCGGGGCAGGCGCGTGCGCGGAAGGTACGCTACTGGTCGAAGGTTCATACTGAGGGAGAGTGGGTGTTTCCGCTTGATCCTGCGCGCTGTGAAGCTGAAGGAGCTGAAGCGTGGCCTGAGGAGACCACGACGCCGGATTCAGGCGATGTGTTGGCGCATCCGTCTCGGGCTGCGGTGGATCATTTTATCGATTGCATTCAAAAGGGAGAGCCGTCGTTTTTGAGTTTTGCCCGGACTGCGATGATCGCGGAAGTGAGTTGGGCTGCGCAGCTGTCGGCCCAGATCGGGCAACGCATCGCGCTTCCGGTTATTCCTGATATCGCGGAAGAGTTTCTCGGCTAGCCGGGGCTTGCGGTTATAGAGCTAACGCCCGACGGGACGCTTCGGAGTTTTGACTGGAGCGCGTTCGCCGGCGAAAAGCTTTTTGTAAATTTTGTTCGGGGTCTCGATGTCTTGGGTTCGATAGCCTCTGCGTTTCATCGCGGTGGGGCCGAAACGATAGCAGCCGGCTAAGACGGGATAGCTGAGACCACCGTTGCGTTCGAGATGTTCTTTGCAGAATTGCAGGTAATCCACTGCGACTTCGATGTTGTGTTCCCAGTTCCAGGCGTGGCGGTATTTGAGGTCGGTCATGTCACCCCAAGTTGGCTTGGTGAGTTGCATGATGCCTCTGGCTACCTTGGTTTTTGCGGTCGGGCGTAAACTGCTTTCGGCCATGGCGATGGCGTAGACGAAGTTCGGATCGATTTTCTTTGGTGCAGCGTGCTCCCAGATGACCTCAAGAATCGCCTCGGGCGTAGCGGGCCGACTGCTGTAAGGCCGTAGATAGCGGTAGCCAGCGTAGCCGAGGGCGAGCAGGAGAATCAGGATGAATAGGCGGCGAAACATGTGAGGGTGTCAGGTGCTGTGTGGAAGGAGAGCGGGCGTTGGGATGAACCGTGTTTGATTGGCCAAAGTTGGCTTCGGGAAGCCCGCGCACAAAAAGTAGATGAAATATCTCCCCAAATTCATGACCTTTAATAGCATTTTTAAGGTGAGAATTGAACCCAGATCTTTCGTTGTGGATTCCGCGAAGATGAAACCCGCTGGGGGCATAAAAACCGTCGGGGTCACAAAAACCGCTGGGGCAAAAAACGCCCAAAAAAAAGCGCCACTCCCGAAGGAGAAGCGCTTTTGAACATTCAAGATGCGGCGGTTTAGCCAACTTCTTGGATGGTTTGCAAGATGCGGCTTGCGATGGCGTACGGGTCACCTTCCGAGTTTGGACGGCGATCTTCGAGATAGCCTTTCCAGTCGTTGTTCGCGAAAGCGTGAGGCACGCGGATGGATGCACCACGGTCAGCGACACCCCAAGAGAACTTGTCGATGCTCTGGGTTTCGTGGAGACCGGTGAGACGCTGATCGTTGTCTGGGCCGTATACCGCGATGTGCGCTGCGGTATTCTTTTCGAACTGAGCCATGAGCTTGTCGAAATACTCTTTGCCACCTTCTTCGCGGAGCTTTTTGGTGGAGAAGTTTGCGTGCATGCCAGAACCATTCCAGTCGCCTTTGAGCGGCTTGCAGTGCCACTCAACGTCGATGCCGTACTCTTCGGTGAGACGGAGTAGGAGGAAGCGTGCAACCCAAATTTCGTCAGCGGCGCGTTTGGAGCCTTTGCCGAAGATTTGGAATTCCCACTGACCTTTGGCTACTTCGGCGTTGATGCCTTCGTGGTTGATTCCTGCGAAGTGGCAGAGGTCGAGGTGCTCGTCTACGATGCTACGAGCGATTGGGCCAATGTTCTTGTTGCCAACGCCGCAGTAGTAACCGCCCTGTGGGGGAGGAAAGCCTTGTTTTGGGAAGCCGAGAATACGGCCGTTTTCAACGAGGAAGTACTCTTGCTCAAATCCGAACCAAGCGTCTTTGTCATCAAGGATGCCAGCGCGTGTGTTGGATGGGTGAGGTTGGCCATTTGGAAGCATGACTTCACACATGACCAAAACGCCGTTTTCGCGGGTTCCGTCTGGGTACGCTGCGACTGGCTTTAAAATGCAATCTGAATCAGATCCACTTGCCTGCTGGGTGGAACTCCCGTCGAATCCCCATTCAGGGAGTTCTTCGACACTTGGAAAGTCATCGAATTCTTTGATGCAGCATTTGGTGCGGAGATTTGGCGTCGGGGTGTAACCGTCGAGCCAGATATAATCGAGTCTGTATTTAGCCATGACTTATTTCTTCTCTTTGGGGTTGTTTAAATGGTTTGAGTTGCCCTGAAACTGTCGCTTACGCGCAGGTTAAACAACAGGTTTGCATGAACATTATTTACCGGTCGAACATAAATGTGTAATTTGACCTACAAAAATGTAGCATTTGTGAAGGCTGTGCACCCCTTGGTTGGTGTGATTGGCCAAAAGTGAGCCGTTTTACACGCGAAGAGGTAGCGGCCTAAATCCTTCGTCTGGGTTTTCCCGCGTTTTAAGGTTCGTCAGACAGGGGTTCTCCTGCGTACACTGCAGGTTGAGCATGAATGACGATCAAACAGCTGATGATATTAGTTTAGAAGCTGCGGCGCGAGCCTTACGCGCTGCCTCTGTCGCATTGCCGTTTGCTGAGGACCTTGTCGACTCCTTGGCTTTGATCGAAGGAATTTCGGCGCGAGGTTTTTTTAAGCCGGGAGAAGATGAGATGCTTCGTGAGCTGTTTGCTTCGTATCTTCGTGCGCGTGCCGCCTTACATGTGCTGCTCGAAGATTTACTCCGTCGTTTTTATTCCTTTGAAGATGGTGAGCATGTACCGAATTCGGAACAAGAGCTACGCGCCTTTGGCATTGGTTTTGCGGCTGGTTCGATGTTGATGCGAACCGCTGGGTACTTGGCGGATGATTTGGGTCGGGTTGCTATCGTGCGTAAAAAGTTAGATGAAGCCGAGCCTCGGTATGGCATCCCCAAGGGCGCGTTCAGTCAGATCTTTAAACACGCGGTTCGGTTTAGAACCCAATTGCGATTTCGAGATGCCTACCATGTCTACTTGGATCATCGCGAGGCCATCTTCGCTATAGGAGGAGGGGAGGATTGGCAGTTCGTACTTGAGCAACTTCGTCGAGAGGAGCCTCGGATGGTTCCTGATTTGAGCCCCTTCTTTTTTCGTCGGATTCGGTATCGGCATTATTCGGTGCGGCGTCGTCGCAAGCGCGTGGTTGGAGCCGCGTTATTTGCCATGTTTGAGCATTCGGGGCGGGCCATTGCCGAGTTGCGTTCTCCGCATGCAAAATTTGTTAAGGCCGAGCATCGCGAGCAGGCCGCGACGATTCTTCAACCCGGTGATGTGATCGTGACCCGGCATGAGCGGGCGCTTTCAAATTTATTTCTACCTGGCTTTTGGCCGCATGCTGCCTTGTACATCGGGACGGAAGCGCAGCGGCGCGCGCTGGGGTTAACGTTGCCTCCTCCCCGAGATATGAAATCGCTTGATCCAGTTTGTGTGCTCGAAGCGCGGAAAGATGGGGTGTTGTTTCGCCCGCTGGAAGATACCTTGTTTGTCGATTATTTCACCGTGATCCGGCCTCAGTTGTCGGATGCGGAGCGTCGCCTAGGGTTAGAGCGGGCGATCTCTCATGAGGGAAAGTTGTATGACTTTAAATTCGATTTTACTCGAGCCGATCGTTTGGTGTGTACCGAGTTAATCTATCGTGCCTTTGATCAGGTTGGTGGCATCGAATTTGCGCCGGTGCATCGCAATGGGCGTTACTGCGTTTCGGCTGAAGATTTGTTGCAGCATGCGTTAGAGGGCAGGGGCTTTGATCCGGTTGCTCTGTTTGGATTGCCATCGCCACATTCGGTTTGTGACGATGTGGATCGGGTGCGGAACGTGTTAGAGAAGTCGATGCCGCATGTGCTGCGGGCTGAGCCGAAAGGCGATGAATTTGTGGGCAATGATTTGAAGAGAGGTGCTGAGTAATGGCGACGGATCGGTGTATTTTACATGTGGATATGGATGCGTTTTATGCGTCGATTGAGCAGCGGGATTGTCCCGAGCTTCGTGGCAAGCCGGTTGTGGTCGGCTCCCCTCCGGACCAACGCGGGGTTGTGGCTGCGGCTTCATATGAGGCTCGTGAGTTCGGAATCTTTTCCGCGATGCCATCGGTGCAAGCGGGAAGGCGTTGCGAGCATGCGGTGTTTGTTCCGGTGCGGATGGAGCGCTACCAAGCGGTGTCAAAAGATGTGATGGACATTTTGGCCGACTACACACCATTGTTAGAAAAGCTTTCGGTGGATGAAGCGTTTTTAGACGTCACTGGTTCGCGGCATTTGTTTGGCTCTGGGGCGGACATGGCTGAGTCGATTCGCGAACGGATTTCGCATGAGCTTGAGTTAACTGCTTCGGTTGGGGTGGCGCCGAATAAGTACCTTGCGAAGTTGGCGAGTGATATGAATAAGCCGGATGGAGTGACGGTTGTTCCGACGGATCGGGACGAGATTTTAGCCTTTTTAGCGCCGCTGCCAGTGGCTCGAATTTGGGGTGTGGGTAAGGTGTCGCAGGAGAAATTATCCAAGGTTGGAATCCATACCATTGGCGAGTTGCAAGCGGTGCCAAAGCAGCAGTTGGAAGCTTGGGTTGGAGCGAATTTTGCAGGTAAATTATGGGCCCTTTCACGTGGAGTTGATGGTCGAAAGGTCGAAACCGAGCGGGTCGAAAAAAGTATTTCCAATGAGACCACCTTTGCCACCGATTGCTCAGATATGACGACGCTTCATAGCACCATGGTACGTTTGGCTGAGAAGGTAGGCGGGCGTTTACGGGCCGCGAAAAAATTTGCCGGAACGGTTCAGATCAAAGTGCGTACGGATCAGTTCGATACCATTACCCGTCAGCAGGCGATGCGCCCCGCGAGCTGTAAAGATACCGAGATCATTTCCAGTGCGCTTCGTTTGTTGGAAGGGGTGAAGATTCGTCGTCCTATACGCTTGATCGGGGTTGGGGTGAGCCAGTTGGTGTCGGACCCGATTGAACTTGAGTCTGAGCAGTTGGATTTGTTTGCCCCGCCTCCGAAGGCAGAAGTTGAACCGCTTGATGCGGCCATGGACGAAGTTCGTAAGAACTTTGGCAGTGGTTCGATTCGGCGAGCAGGTGGCTTGGATGAAGGCTGAATTGGTTCGGCTGGATTGGGATGCTCATTTTGAATGCGACCTTCCTTCAGGAGTCGATACCTTTTTGCGGGCAGGGCAACGCCTGATCGATCAGGTTGGGAATGATTATCCTGACTTTATCGAGAGCGATTACGTGCAAGTCTATCAGTTGCTTCGGGGCCTGCAATTGCCTGCGCGAACGCGCTTCGTTGAGTGGGGGAGTGGCTTCGGTGTCGTTACTGGTTTGGCAGCGCTTTTGGGATGGGATGCCACGGGGATTGAAGTAGATCCTGAAATGGCAACGTATGCTCGGGATCTCTTGCAGGAGTATGATGTTCCCGCTCATATCGTGTGCGATGATGTGTTTACGAATCCCTCGAATGCTAATGCGGACCTTCTTTTTAGTTATCCTTGGCCGAATCTTGTCGAGCCGACCAAGGAGTATTTTCGTTTGCATGCAGGAGCGAATACAAGATTATTTTTATATGAAGGCCCAGAGGATTTGAGTCTCTGGGGGTTTCAGCGAGCGGTAGGTGAAAGTTAGAAGGTCTGGAGGTAGGGAATGAAAAAATTTTTCGGTTTTAATGGTGTAGCTTGGGTGATTGGGCTCAGCATGTTTCTGCTATCGCAATGAGGCTTTTTGAGTTCGCCAATGTGATTAGGTGGCTTTGAGCCAGCGGGAAAAGCGGGCCGCCGATGTGGAGCGTGGTTCAGGTGCTGCTTCCCCGAAAACGTCTCTCCCCAAAGCCGGAATCTCTTCATGGCTGCCATTCGATGGCAACCGCTAGAAAGGCTTGTGCTACTCAATGGCGGGAAATCGGAGTTCGAGTTCTCAACCCTTAAATGCGCTCTTTGTCTCAAAACACGCTTTTAAGCCCGTTTTCAAGCCCTCTATTTTTGCATGTAACTGGCAAGGAAGATTTTAGCTTGGTCCGACCCAGTTCTGCTCCAGCGAAAATTTAGCGCGTTGCGTCCTTAGTCTTTTATACTACAGACTCACGTGAAAGTGATGACACATGATGGGTGCCTGAATCCGCGAAGCGTTGCCGGAGAACTTTGTAACCGGCTGGTCCGTTTTGCATCCCGTATTCGAGTTCGGCCAGCAGGAGCAATTTGGCTGTGATAACAAGAATGTCTCCAGCCGGGGTTGAGAAGTGTGACGGGCGGTCCGGCATGTCTTGACCAAGGAAAATACCGACCGTACCGTTCTCAGTTTTCATTGGAGCAAGTGCATCCAAGTCAGCAAAGATGTCCATTGTGCCAACTTCGTGTGCCACGATGTGCTGTCGGAGCTGCCCGTGGTTTGCGGCGTTCTGAGATATTTCATGCGCAAGGTGAAATAGCCAAGACGCCGACAGAAAAGGGACGGGGTAAATTCGATTAGTGGCTCCCGCATGGGGATAAAGGGCCTGTCCCGAATGGCACTTAGTGCACTTAGATAAGCCATGATCTTCGTAGTTACCCCCCAAACACGTGGAAAAAGTCCCGGCTGGGACGGCAGAAAGTAGCGCGGGGTGGAGCGAAGCGAAACCCCGGGTTAGAGTTAAGCAAAGAAAGCAACGAGCGATGAACCTTGTATTTGGAGGCAAATCGGAACGAGGCGCAGGATGTAGCCCGCTTAGTTTGAATGGAGTCTTCTCGGAAATCCTTAAATAACGCCCCCCAGAGGTTCATAGGAGTCGATTGCCATACGCTTTTCATGTGCGTGGGTATCATCGCCATATACGATTTGGCGGCTTGCAGGATAGACCGCCAAAACCACGGCCTCCTCACTTCGTTCGTCAACCATGGCTATCAATGTGTCAGCGCTACGCGCCTTTTGCCGTCTGGAATTTCAGTCCGTTTTCATGCAAATCGGCTTAGCTAAGTGCTATTGGGGATAAAATGCCATTGGGGATACAGTAAACCTCTGTTGTAAGCGGAATGAATCCTATTGAGCGATGCAGATGAAGAGGATCGAAAACGTGGCCAAAATGAGCAGCGTACTTCGTATCGTTTCAAGTTTGGCTTTTGAGATAAGCGTTGGCTCCGACATGGGGATGAATCGTCCTAAGATTAATGATAGCCCCAGGGCGAAGATGCAGCTCACGATTACAAGTCCTAACCCAGTATAGGGGTTTAACGCTGCAGAACGAATGAGGGCGGCTTGTTCGGGAATAGTCGGATTGACATAGCAGGTGGCAATAGAGCCTTTGCTGGTCGATCTAACGAGGTCAACCGCGCCTTTATGTTGCCGATATCGAATGAACCGGTCCCATGCGAGGATTCTGGTGCTATAATGAATCTGATCCTCGACTTTGTAGGTGTAGAGCATGGTTAGTCGATCCTCGGTTTCCGAACTCTTGATGACGGTGCATGGGGTGGCCGTCCAGTTCTGCGAGCTTTTCAGATTGCCAAGCTGAAGAATGAAGCTGGAGCCGGCAAAGATCACCATACAGGTGCCGGCAAGGGCTGCCAAAACAGGAGTTTCATTTAAATCGAGTTTCCTGAGCGCCCGCGGGGTAAAAAATTCTACCGTCAAACCGGTCGCAATCACTAAGAGAAAAATTGCCCCTCCCAATGCTCCCAGATTTCCGGTTACCCCATTATCCAGATAGGCTGCTTCAGGAATATTGCCTTCACCGATTTTGACATAGGCGATTTGGGTTTTCGCTCTGAGTAATTCTTTTCGCTTCAGTGCAAGTGCTGCGTAGTCGGAACTTGTTTGCAGGGAATCAACGTAGGTGTGTGACTGGTGGGTCTTTCCATTGTAGCGATAGTTGAATTCCCCAGCCAAGCTGAATGGGTGGCTTGACCCTTCATTGATGACGACGTGAAGGGATTCAATGTTACAGGGTCTCTTGATATATGTTGAGCTCTCTTGAATTCCTCGAATGCCGCTTATTCCGAAGAAGATGCCAAGTGCAGTGAATAGGATGATCGGTATGAGGAGTGAGCCTTCACTCGTTTCTTGTTTCTCTGTTTTATTCGATAGGTTGGGACGCATAGTGGAGGTTCTGTAATTCTTTTGGTTGGTCTCAATAGGTGTGGGATTGTAGTGGCTTTTATCCTGATTCGCGCCTCTCCCTTCTTGTCTTGTGCTTCCGCAGCGTCACGTTGGTATTGTTCGTCTGTTAACCCTTTAGAGTTCAGCTCGATTCATTCTCTACGGTTCTTCTCATTTGCTAAAACGCAACATCATCTTTGCGAAGAATTAGTTGAGATTGGGTGTGACTCAAAATCTAATTCCCACGCTATAGTCAAATTTTGAAGATAAATCATAGATTCCTACACTCATGGTATGATTCCTGCTTACTTATCTAAGTATCTAATAACTATATGCTTATGACTGAAGATTCGGAATGTGCAAAATGTACACTGGTTAGGGTCCTTGGAGGTAAGCTTGGAATGAATACTGTAATGAAAAATTTTAAATTGGGCCGTACAACTCTGTTTGCTCTCTATTTCTCCCTAATGGGGCTTGGTACTGCCTTTGCCCATACGGTGACGGTGATGTGGTGTGTTGATCCCTCTGGGCAGAACATGCGGATTTGGCATGAGCACTGGCATGGTGATATCACAACGATCAATGCGACCTTGGATTTGTCGATTACAGTGAATGGCGGAGCGCCGATTGTGCTGAATGCAGTGAGGCCTACGGGTGCGATCATTAACACGCCTCAAGCAAATCTTCCCTGTAAAACCGGTTGTGGTTCTGTAGGGCAAAATATTATCAAAACGACCGACCGTTCGGGAAACTATGGTGATTGGGCATATTGGGACGTGAATCTGAATGAGACTGGGATCTGTGATAATGATAATCCGACGGTGTCTGTTTCTGTAACCCAGAGTAATCCGTCTTCTGCTATTTTCTGGAATTACCAAGGCACGGTTCCTTCGACTGCGACTTCCAATATTACGCTGCCAGATTGTCCGGCGCAAATTACCTGTCCCGATGCGGTAATCGAGCTCGGTTGCTTGTCTTCTAAGGCTGTGTTCAATTCTCTTGTGTTGCCGGAGCCAACTGAAGCTACAGGGGCTGACATTATTATTTCAAATGTGACCGACAGCGTTACGACTCGGGTAAATTGCCGCGACCAGTTCACCCGTACCTGGGATATTTATAAGCCGGGTGATGTTTGTGATCCCGCGCCAACCTACATCCAGAGTTGCTCCAGCATCTTTCGTTATGAAATCAATACGGATGCACCGGTGATCACTCAGGTTCACGCGCCTGATGCCTATGGTTGCCTCGGTGATATCCGTCCGCTTTCGCAGTCTATGGCCGCAGTGATGACGTCTGATGACGACAACAACATTGTTTCGATCAACCTATTCAGTGAGACGCGAACGACAAATGATTGCTTGGTTGAGGTGACACGTAACTGGTTTGTTTCGGATTGCTGTGTCGATTCGGGAACCGTGCCCGAGACCTATACCTTTTTAATTAACACCACGACGATCAAAGACACTACGTTGGATACTCTCAATGCAGGGTGTATTACGGATTTGAATATGCTGCCAGCGCCAACCGCTACCGAAGTCGGTACCGACCCCAGTTGTGGCGACTTAGCGATTACTTTTGTCGGGACCGAGCCTTACAAGGGCGATCTCACTGCCTGTGAAAAAGCCATCGTGCGTGTCTATAACGTCGCAACGTCATGCGATAATGGATTGGTTCGTCAACCGATCATTTACTCAGATGACTCTGGCGACCCGGTGATCACGGCGGTATTACCTTATGTCGATTATGCTTGTTCGGGAGACGTTCGTTCCATTGCGGATTCCTTGGCTGGGATGACCACTATGGATCCAGATGGTGACGATACCGTTATCACCACCAATCTATTCTCAGAATTACAGATCACCAACGAATGTAGCGTGATGGTGACACGGACCTGGGAAGTATTTGATTGCTGCTCTAACCGAGCCACCGCGACCGAGATGTATTCTTATTTGATTCCGATGCAGTCGATTATGAATCCTCAGCCGGCTTCGTTGGATGTGGGATGTGTTCCATCTCAAGATCTCATTCCACCGCCGGACTTTATCGCTGCCGGAACCATGGCATCATGCGGGCAGTTAAAGATTACCCCGTTGGATGTCTATGTCCTGCCTTTACCTGCTCCGACCCCTTGTCCTAAGGGGACGGGATGCACCTGCCTTGCACCCTTTGCACCGCGCTCTGAATTATACCGCGTGTATCAAATTGAGACACCTTGTGAAACCGTAGTGGTCACCCAAACCGTTACCTTTACGATTAACACCGCGCCTCCGGTTATCTCGGCCACCTTGCCATTCCAAGACTATGGATGTGCCGGCGATGTGCGAAGCGAAGCGGATTCTTTGGCTGGTCTCGTCTACTCCGACGTGGATGGAAATGATTCGATCATTTGCGCTGACATCGTGAATACGGTACGCGTCACCAATGATTGCAGTGTAACGGTTACACGCTACTGGACTGTAGTGGACTGGTGCGGCCTGTCCGATGAAGTTGCGGAAACCTACGCCTACGATTTAACTCCAACCGCGATCATGAACGATACCTTGCCAGCTTTAGCTTTGGGTTGTATCAGCGATGTTTCACAAATCCCACCGCCAGATTTCATTGCTGCGGGGACGATGGCTTCCTGCGGTGCGTTGAAAATTACCTTTGTGAGTTCGACGCCTCTTACGGGACTGCCTGCTTGCCAATCTGGGATCGAACGCACCTACGAAGTTGGGGCGGCCTGCACCACGAGCATGGTCAAGCAAACCGTCACCTACATGTTGAACCCTGGTCCAATCGCGATCACCAATGTTCCTCCAGATATGGACTTGGGCTGTCAGGCGGTTGGGTTCAACCCTCCTGATCCGACCAAAGATGAAACTCAAAGCGTTATTGATAGTAATTTGGGTTCCTTCACCAACGTGGTGCATGTCGACACCATCCTAGATTTCGAATGCGGCAAGAAGTTGATTCGCACTTGGGTTGCAACCGGATGCTGTGGAAATATTGGTACCAAAGACCAGATCATTACTTGGACCACGATTGGGGCCGCGCCAGCCATTACCTGCCCGCCTTCCGTAAACGTGGGCTGTATTCAAAATGTGAATCAATTGCCTGCACCAAATCCTGATGCGGCAACCGCAACGGTTTCCTGTGGGGATGCGACCGTAATATGGGTAGCCGACTCCGTTCCCTTCGCGGGCAAAACCACCTGCGATTGGCAAGTTCGCCGTTCCTACGCAGTGATCGACGCCTGTGGTCAAAGTAATCTCTGTGCGCAGATTTTAAGTTACATTCTCGATACGGGTGATCCGATGATCACAGCGGTCAGTAACTTCGTTGATTATGGTTGTCAGCCAAGCGACCCGCGTACCCTTGCTGAGAGCATGAGTGCGATTACCAGCATGGATGATTCTGCGGTGCTTTCCACCACGTTGGTGGCTCAGGTTGAGATGGAGCACGGCTGCAAAGTGACGATTACTCGTACCTGGAAAATTGAAGACTGCTGTGGGAATCTCGCGACCCGTGATGAGACCTACTGCTATACCAAGCAACCGACGGTGTTTAATGTCGATGCCTTGGCTGACCTTGATCTCAATTGCATCGATGCGATGGATGATATCCCGCAACCCAACACGACTATCGTTGATGCCACCTCTGATTGTTCTGTGGTGCAGATCACGTGGCTGAGTGATGTTGCCGTCACCTCACTCAAAGGGGGGTGCTACACAGCGATTGACCGTACCTATCAAGTTGAAGATCTCTGTGGCTCGACCCTTAGCGTGGTGCAACGCATTGATTTCATCTTGGATACAGCGACTCCGCGTATCGTGAGTGTCCTGCCTTCAATGGATTTTGGCTGTGTGGATGCCGATCCGCGTTCACTCGCGGTTTCGCTTGCGGGTGTGATAGCCGCCGATGCGGACAATCATCTTGTGAGCACGAGTTTGGTGCAAGAAGTCCGCAGTACCAATGATTGTGTTGTCAGCGTTACCCGTACTTGGCGGGTTGAAGATTGCTGCACGAAGTTTGATATCTTAGATGAGACCTACAGCTATACCGAGCGTCCTGCGAAACTTACGGTCGAAGCGTTGGGCGATATCTTTGTTGGATGCGTTGCGAGTACCAATCAGTTGCCGCAACCAAACACGACGATGATTGATGCGAACAGCGAATGCTCGATTGCGGATATTGACTTTGTTCGCACCGAAAACCTGGTAGATGGGGTGTGTACCGATTCGGTTGACTATGTCTATAGTGTGACCGACCTCTGTGGCGATACCGTCGAAATTACCCAGACCGTGATTTGGGTGTTGAATGAACTGCCGAAGATTACCTCGGTTGAAACGGGGATGGATTTCTCCTGCCAAGCGCCTGGCTTTGTTCCACCAACCAATCTGACTGCCTTTGCTGGAGAGCATATTATTGTCGGCCCAACCATTAGCGAGATGGCGATCACCAATGGTTGTGCGGTTGAGTTCATCCGGACCTACACCATCGAAAACTGCTGTGGCTTCACCGATGAAGCTGAGGTTCGCTTTACCTACACCGAGACGCCAGTCGCACCTGGAGCGGGGCCACTGCCAGACTACTTTGTTGGCTGTATCGCGCACACCAATCAAATTCCTCAGCCGAACACGACCTTGCTCGCGGTCATGAGTAGCTGCCCAGATGCACGTTCCGTATTTTTGAATCACGAAAACCCACAGACGGTTGGCTGCACAAGCTTCCTTGATCGGGTGTATCAGGTCACGGATGTCTGCGGTCAGACTGCGACCACGACCCAAACCATTAGCTGGGTATTGAACACCCTCGACCCTGAGATCACCGCCATTCCTGAAGGCTCTGACCTTGGTTGCGTCGCGGCCGGATATGATTTCCTCGCGAACAATCCTCCGCTTACCAATAGTGTGACCGTGGTGGATGACAATGTCGTCTCGATTGACTGGATGGGTGACGTGACGGTTACGTCTGGATGCGATGTCACCGTGACCCGTACCTGGCAGGCGATTGATTGCTGCGACCAGATCGACCAAAAACAAACCGTTTACCAGTATCGCTTGCAGGGAACAGGTCCCGTTCTGACCTGTCCGGCGGCCTTAGATCTCGGGTGTATTGCCGATGTTGACCAAGTACCATCTCCGAGCTCTTTATTGCCAGCCGCGAGTTCTGCTTGTGGTGATGCCGTTGTGGCCTGGATGGGCGATGGCGCTGCGGCGCAAAATGGATGTGACTGGAGTTTCGTTCGGACCTATATGGCGACGGATGAATGTGGCTTGAGCGTTTCGTGCACTCAGACCATTTCCTACCGCTTGGATGCGGCGGACCCTGTGATCGTTTCGGTCTCCAACTTTGTTGACTACGGTTGTGTAACCGCCGATCCACGTCCGGTTTTGGTGAGTTCCAATGCCTTGGTCACGAGCGATGATTCTCTAGTTGTAAGCACCCAGCTCGTAAATGAAACGACCATGATTCATGATTGCAAAGTAACGGTTACTCGCACCTGGCAGGTCACCGATTGCTGTGGCAATACCACGTCACGCGATGAAACCTATTGCTACTACAACACGCCGGGGCCGTTGACGGTTGCCGCGCTTGCCGATGTTGACTTGCGTTGCATCGACACCATGGGCGATATCCCTCAGCCGAATACCACCATCGTGGCTGCGACCTCTGATTGCAGTGTGGTGAGTGTTTCGTGGTTGCGTGATGACACCGTAACTTCTGATAAAGGTGGATGCTACGAAGCCATCGACCGCGTCTTCCAAATCGAGGACCTGTGTGGCGGTATGCTCGATGTTACGCAGCGCGTCGATTTCATTCTCGATGCCATGCCTCCAACCATTACCAGCGTTCCCGCGTATCAGGATTATGGTTGTGTTGCCGCGGATCCGCGTCCTTCCAGTGCTTCCTTGCCATTGATCTTGGCGTCCGATCCCGAGAACCACTTGGTCAGCACCAGCTTGGTGGCTGAAGTGAGCATCACCAATGACTGCAAAGTCACCGTCACTCGTACGTGGCGGGTTGAAGATTGCTGCGGTCGCTTTGACCTCGCAAACGAAGTTTACGAATACACCGTGACGCCCTCTGCTTTGACGGTTGCCGCCTTGGCGCCGCTTGATCTAGGCTGCATCGCCGATGTGAACCAAGTGCCGTTGCCAAACACCACGCTTGTTTCGGCTCAGAGTGATTGCAGCGTTCAGGATATCGTGTTTGTCAGCGATTCCGCGCCGGTTACTACCGGGTGCATCTCCTCAATGGAGCGGATCTATATGATCACCGATTTATGCGGTGGAGTGGCTAGCGTTACCCAAGACATCTCTTGGGTGTTGAATACCCTGGATCCATTGGTTACCGACGCCGGCCTTGGCCAAGACTTCGGATGCCAGGTCATCGGCTGGACCATTCCTGCACCAACGTTGGGGGACACCAATGCAGTACAAGTCACCGACGACAACGTGATTTCTGTCGAGTGGGTAGGGGACGTGTACGCGACCAATGGTTGCGACGTCACGGTTACCCGTACCTGGGAAGCAACTGACTGCTGCGGGAATTCTGATCGCGGAGACCAAGTCTTTAGCTACACAGCTCAGGATGCGAATCCGCCGGTTGTCACCGCACTTTGCCCAGACGATATCGCTTTGGGTTGCATCGCAGCCATGGGGCAGATTCCTGACCCCGTTGCGACCCTCGGCATCGCCAGTTCAGCCTGCGATGTGGTCGTAGCCCACCTCGGTGATAGCGCGCACATCACCAATGGCTGTCTCGTTACCTTTACCCGGACCAACATTGCCACCGACGTGTGTGGCCAGCAGACCACATGTGACTTCACAATTACCTACTTGCTCGATAATGCGAATCCGATGATTGTGTCGGTTCCTCCGTTTGTCGACAATGGTTGCAATGGCGATCCACGTCCGATTCCGTTGACCAACCAAGTTGTTAGTATGGACGACTACCTCGTAACCTCAACCGAGATGGTAAGCGAAGTTCGCACCACAAACGGTTGCGTGGTTGAGGTGACTCGCAATTGGAAGATCACTGATTGCTGCGGAAACTTTGATGAGGCGGTTGAGACCTATCAGTTCACGATCAATCCGACGGATCCGATATTGACCGCGGCTCGTGCGCTCGACCTTGCATGCATCGACGCGATGGATGACATTCCGGCTCCAAGCCTGACCATCACCAATGTCTCTTCAGAATGCGGTATGGCTGATGTTGCCTTTGTCAGCGACGTTGGGGTTGTCTCCGAAAAGGGCGGTTGCTACGAAGCGATCGACCGGGCCTATTCCATCACCGATTTGTGTGGTGATAGCGGAACCATCACCCAACGCATTCACTACATTCTCGATCGCGAGCCACCTCGGATTGTTTCTGTTGCGCCATTCATCAACGCGACATGCAGTGCCGATCCCCGTCCGATTCCATTGACTAATATGGTCGTAGCCACCGACGCGGAAAATCACCTGGTCAGCACCCAGCTCGTTAGCGAGCTTCGATTGACCAACGACTGTCAAGTGACTGTGACCCGCACGTGGCGGGTTGAAGATTGCTGTGGTGGATTTGATATCGCCGACGAAGTCTACAAGTTCACCGTCACCCCAGATCCAGTCAGCGTTTCCGCTCTCGCGCCGCTTGACTTGGGATGCATTCAAGATGTGAACCAAGTGCCACTGCCTGACACCACCTTGCTCGCGGCTCAGTCGTCTTGCGCCGTGGTTGATCTCGCGTTCATTACTCAGTATGTTGTTAGTAACGATGTTTGCACCACCTACATGGAACGTGTGTATCAGGCCACTGACCTCTGCGGTCAAACCGCGGTCGTCACCCAGAACATCAGCTACATCCTCAATCTCGAAGATCCGATTATTCTCGATGCGGGAGCTAGTGCGGACTTCGGTTGCCAAGTGATGGACTGGGCGATTCCTGCGCCAACTGCCGCCGAAACCAACGCGGTCGCAACCGCGGACGATAACATCACCAACGTCAGCTGGGTAGGGGATGCCTACGTCACCAATGGCTGCGATGTCACGGTCACCCGTACCTGGGAAATCACGGATTGCTGCGGCAACCTCGATCAAGCCACGGTTCTATATTTCTACAATGTCATTCCGCCGGCGCCGTCGATCATTGATCTCTGCCCTGCAAATATCGACTTGGGGTGCATCGATACGCTTGGGGATATTCCGACCGCAATTGCGACCCTCGGCAGCTCTTCTGGCGGGTGCGACATTCAAGTCAGCCATCTTGGCGATGGGGTGGCGGTTAAAGCCTTGGATAACTGTACCTGGAGTTTCGCTCGGACGAATATCGCGGAAGATACCTGCGGAATGGTCAGCACGTGCAGCTTCACGATCAGCTATATCTTAGATGCGGAAATTCCTGAGATCGTTGTCCCTCAGCAGCTTCATTACGGTTGCTTGGTGGGTGATCCTCGCAGCGTTTCCGTGGTCAGTAACGGCATTGTTACCGCCTCAAATGACCCAGACGGAAACGCCTTTGTCATCTCTCTCGACGCGGAAATTCGCCTCACCAATGATTGCGAAATCACCGTCACCCGTACCTGGAAAATCACCGACTGCTGCGGAAATGTCGACCATGCCGACGAAGTCTATCAGTACACCGTGGCACCATCAGCTTTGGTGGTTGACGCACTGGCACCGATCAATCTCGGATGCATCAACAACGTCGGGCAGATCCCCTCGCCGAATACGACCTTAATCAGCGCCAGCTCGAGCTGCGCGGTTGCATCGATTATTTGGCTCTCAGATACCGCAGCCGCAAACGTAGGTTGCACCTGGAGCTTCACTCGGACCTATCAAGTCACCGATAAATGTGGCTTGGTTCGGACGACGAGCCAGTTGATTTCCTACACCTTGGATCAGAACGATCCCGTGATTGTTACTCAACCTGCGGGTGGTGATCTTGGTTGCCAAGTGACTGCGCCATGGCCCGTCCCCGTGCCGAATGCAATGACCGATATTACGGTCAGCGATGACAGCTTTGTGACCAATCAAGTTGTCGTCGAAACCATCAGCACCAATGGCTGTGTCGTCACCGTCACGCACGACTACACCATCACCGATTGCTGTGGTCGCCAAGACGAAGCGCAGACGGTTTACACCTTTACCATCAAGCCGGATTCGTTGACCATTGAGGCGCTTGCTGACATTGACTTGGGTTGCCTCACCTCAACCAACTTGGTGCCACAGCCGAATGCGACGCTGATCAACGCCAGCAGCAGCTGTAGCGTAGCCAGTATCGAATTTGTTAGCGATACCCCGACGAACTTGACCTTCTGCACCGATGGATTGGATCGCATCTATCAGGTCACCGACCTTTGCGGCCTGACCTCTACCGTGACCCAACGTTACACTTGGATCTTGAATCAAGTCGCTGATCCGATGATCACCGTTCCCGCAGACTTCGATTTCGGCTGTGTCGCTCAGGGTTGGACCGTTCCTCTGCCAACCGCGGCGGATACAAACGCGGTGATCGGTATGGATGACAACCTCGTTAGCACCCAGTGGATGGGAGATGTTTACAGCACCAATGATTGCGTCGTGAGTGTGGTTCGCACCTGGCGTGTCACTGATTGCTGCGATAGCAAAGCGGAAGCTTCGACGACTTACACCTTTACTGAAAACCCAGGCCCACCCGCGATTACCTGCCCGCTTCCGTTGGATCTCGGTTGCATCAATAACCTCGCGGCCATCCCGGTGGCAGATCCATCACTCGTCACCGCATCTTCTGGATGTTCCGGCGTCGACGTCACTTTCTTGAATGAAACAGCGGCGACATTAAACGGTTGTGTGTGGAGCTTTACTCGGACTTACCTTGCCACCGCGCGCTGTGGCGAAACCTCTACTTGCACTCAGGTGATTACCTACACCTTGGATCAAAACGATCCGGTGATTCTGACCCAGCCAGCCGGTGGTGACCTTGGTTGCCAAGATCTCGCCCCATGGCCTGTACCGTTCCCGAACGCGTTCACCGACATCACGGTTAGCGACGACAGCTCGGTAACCAATCAGGTCGTGGTCGAAACCATCACCACCAACGGTTGCCTAGTTACGGTCACGCATGACTATACCATTACCGATTGCTGTGGACGCCAAGATGAAGCGCAAACCGTCTATACCTTCACCGTTCGTCCCACCGAATTGGTGCTCGAGCCTCTGTCGGATATCGACCTCGGTTGCTTGACTTCCACCAACCAAGTTCCCTTGCCGGACACCTCCTTGGTTGGCGCAAGTTCAGTCTGTAGCGCAGCCAGCATTGCGTTTGTTAATGATACGCCGACCAACTTGACCACCTGTTTAGACGGGCTCGACCGGGTTTACCTCGTGACCGATCTCTGCGGTTTGACTGCGACCGTAACCCAACGCTTCACCTGGGTCTTGAACGAGATGTCACCGATGATCACCAATACGCCAAGCGATGTTGACTTCGGCTGCGTTGCTCCGACCTTCGCGCTGCCTGCTCCAACCGTGGCTGACTTTGCCGCGATCCAGTACATGGACGACAACGTCATTACCACTCAGCATGTGGGCGATGTTTACACCACCAACGATTGCCTCGTAACCGTAGTTCGTACCTGGCGCGTCATCGACTGCTGTGGTGGCAAAGCGGATGCGACAACCACCTACGTGTGGACCCGTAATCCTGGCCCACCGGTTATGACTTGCCCACCGCAACAAGATCTCGGCTGCATCAATGACCTCGGTGCGATTCCGCTCGCGGACGTTTCCCTGGTGAGCACCGTATCTGAATGCAGCGGAGTCGTTGTAACCTTGCTCTCCGAAACCACCGCGACAAATGCCGGCTGTGTCTGGAGTTTCACTCGGACCTACCTCGCGACCGCGCGCTGCGGCGAAACCTCGACCTGCACCCAAGTGATCACGTACACCTTGGATCAGAACGATCCGGTCATCGTCAGCCAGCCTGCGGGCGGCGACCTCGGTTGCCAGGACCTCGCGCCATGGCCGGTTCCCGCGCCAAACGCGATGACGGATATCACCGTGAGCGACGACAGCTCAGTGACGAATCAAGTCGTGGTCGAGACCATCACTACCAATGGCTGCGTCGTCACGGTCACGCATGACTACACGATCACTGACTGCTGTGGACGCCAAGATGAAGCGCAAACGGTGTATACGTTCACCGTACGCCCAAGCGAATTGAGCATCGCGGCCTTGGCCGATGTGAATCTCGAATGCATCACTTCGACCAACCAAGTGCCCCTTCCAGATACCTCGCTTCTCATCGCGAGCTCTGAATGCAGCATTGCCAGTGCGGTCTTTGTGAGCGACACCGCCACGAACCTTAGCACCTGCGTCGACGGGCTCGACCGCGTCTACCTCGTAACCGATCTCTGTGGTTTGACCGCGACGGTGACCCAGCGCTTCACGTGGATTCTCAATCAAATGGATCCAATGATCACGGCTGTCCCTGCTGACGAATACCTCGGTTGCAAACCCAAGCCACCGGAATTCCCACCCAATGCACCGGGTTGGATCTTGCCTGCACCGACGACGAATGACTTCGCGCAGATCATCGTCATGGATGACAATGCGATCACCACCCAGTGGGTAGGGGATGTCTATACGACAAACGATTGCATCATCACCGTGGTTCGCACCTGGCGTGTCATCGACTGCTGCGGCAAAAAAGCTGAAGCCGAAAGCGTTTACACTTGGACGCAAAATCCTGGACCACCGATTTTGACCTGCCCACCTGCACTTGATCTCGGTTGCATTCGCGCTGTGTCACAGATCCCGCTCGCGGATTCGAGCCTCGTTTCTGCCACCGAGTACTGCGGCGAAACCGAAATTACATGGCTCAGTGATAGCCCTGCAGTGCAGAACGGCTGTACCTGGAGCTTCATCCGGACCTATCATGGTGAAACCGTTTGTGGGGACACTGGAATCTGCACTCAGGCGATTTCTTACACCCTCGATAATGCGCCACCGATGATCCTCTCTTGGCCCAGCTACACGCATAGCGAATGCGTTGATGGCGACCCTTATCCAGTGCCACGCACCAATGAAATCGTGACCGCAGATGACTCCTTGGTCGTCGCGACAAACATGATTTACGAGATCCGCTTCACCAACGATTGCTACGCAACGGTACAGCGCATTTTCGAAGCAACCGATTGCTGTAACAACATTCGTCAAACCACAGTGCTCTACACCTATCGGGTTCGCCCAGCCGCGCCGACTCTCACGGGGCCGACTCAAATCGATCTCGAATGCATCTTTGGCCTCGGTCAAGTGCCAAGCCCGAGTACCTCAAGTTTGACAGCTCAATCAGATTGCAGCGGGGTGAGCAAAGCGTGGGTGAGCGATTCCACCCCCGTCACCAATGACTGCACCGTAAGCATCTTGCGGACCTATGAAGCAACCGATACCTGCGGTCAGAAGACTCCGTTTACCCAGACCATTACCTTCACGCCTGACAATGCGGATCCCGTGTTTACCAGTTTCCCAAGCGGTGAAGCCTTTGGCTGTGTTGCGGTTGAACCGACTCTGCCGATCGCGACCAACCATGTAATTGCAAGCGATGACTTCCTCGTTATTCGCACCCAACTCGTGAACGACGTTCGCATCGATACGGACTGTCTAATCACGGTTACCCGCACCTGGGAGATTGAGGACTGCTGTAACAATATCGTGACTCGCGATGTCGTCTACACTTGGGTTCCTCAAGATGCGAACCCACCAAGCATTACTTGCCCAGCCACGCTAGACCTCGGTTGCATTCAAAGTTTGAGCCAAGTCCCGGCTGCGAATCCAAGCGCCTTGGCTTCAAGCTCTGCCTGCGCCGACAACCTCAGCGTGATCCACTTAGGGGATAGCGCTCCGGCTACAAACGGTTGCACCTTGACTATCCTGCGTGGCTTCTCGGTGACCGATCTCTGTGGCCAAACGAGTAGCTGCACCCAGACCATCGTCTTCACCGTCGATGCTTTGCAGCCCGTCTTCACCGCCTTCCCAACCAATATCGAATTTGGTTGTTCCGCTGGGATTCCTGCTCCGTCGGTTGCAGATGACTTCGCGGCCATCGCCAGTGCGGACGACAGCCAAATCATTCGCACGGAGCTGATCGAAGCGACCACGAATACGGTCGACTGCCTCACCACCGTGATCCGTAGCTATGAAATTGAAGACTGCTGTGGAAACCGTCAATCCGAGAGCGTGACCTACACCTGGATCACAAATCTCGGAACACCACCCGTGTTTGCCGCCGGCCAGTCCTCGACCCTTGATTTGGGTTGTTTGAATACCTTGGCGCAAATTCCCGCCGCATCACCCGACAGCTTCCCCGCCTCGGCAGGCTGCGATGTGACCCTGAGCCTGCTCATGGAAACGCCCGTCGAAATCAACGGGTGCGTGGTGAAATTTCGTCGCATCTATCAGGCCATCGATGTCTGCGGCAACATGGCGCAGCACTTCCAGACCATCCTCTATACTGTGGATACCACCGACCCCGTCTTCACGGCCTTCCCGACCAATATCGACTTTGGCTGTGCGGTTGGCCTGCCTGCACCTACGGTTACGGATGACTTCGCGGCTATCCAAACCGCTGACGAAAGCATCGTGGTTCGTACCGAGCTCCTCAGCGCGGTTACCAATGTTGTCGACTGCGAAGCTTCGGTCACGCGGACCTACGAGATTGAAGATTGTTGCGGAAACCAAGTGAGTGATTCGGTCACCTACACCTGGTATCAAAACCCGAATCAAGCCCCCGTTTTTGCGGCTGGAAACAGTTCCACCCTCGACTTGGGTTGCATCGACTCCGCGGCAGAAGTTCCAGCCGCCTCTCCAGATAGCTTCCCTGCAAGCTCAAGCTGTGCCGTTTCGGTAGCGCATCTCTCCGACACAAGCCCGGTTACAAACGGCTGCGTGGTAACCGTCATTCGGACCTATCAAGCGATGGACGCTTGCGGGAATGCGGGTCAACACGTCCAAACCATCTTGTTTACCAGCGATCGCAATGCGCCCGTCTTTACCCAAGTACCGGTTGGAGCTGAATTCGGTTGCCAAGTGAGTAATCCTGTCCCTGCAGTTGACCTCTCACTGGTCACCGCGATGGACGATAATCTCGTAATCGATGTGCGTCTTAAATCTGAAAGCATCGTGAGTAACGGTTGTGCTCGTACCCTGCTTCGCACTTGGATCGCGGAAGATTGCTGTGGCGAAAGCGTCGAAGCGTCGACCACATATACCTGGACTCAAACTCCTGCCGCGCCAGGCATTCAAGGCCTTGCTTCGGTCGACCTCGGATGCATTGCCGATGCTGGGCAACTGCCGCTGCCAAGTACATCGCAACTCGTTATCGATGCTGCATGTGGCGCGACCCCAGCTTACGTTGGCGTCGTCAGCTCGAAGCTGGATGGCTGCACTACGATCGATTTCCGCGTCTACGAAGCCGTCGATGCCTGCGGTCAACGCAGTACCTTCACCCAGACCATCAGCTACGTGATCAATGCAAATCCAATCCAAATCAGTGCCGCGCTACCTGCCAAGGAATACGGCTGTGTCACCAGCATGCCCGTGCCTGCCGCAGACTTCGGATTGCTGACCGTTTCTGGAACCGTTCTCAATCAAACCGTCGTGGATACGCTCAGCACCAATAATTGCGTGCTTGTTCTCACCCGCATCTACACCGTGGCGGATTGCTGTGGCAACGTAGATAGTGTGAGCGAGCAACATACGTGGACCCTCCAAGGCGACGCCCCAAGCATTAGCCAAATGCCTGACTTAGCTTTGGGTTGTCTCTCAGATGCCAGCCAAGTTCCTGGGCCAAACCCAGCTCTGGTTGAGGCGAGCAGCGATTGCAGTCTCGCTTCGGTTCTCTTTGTCGCCGATCAGCCTGTGTCTGCCGATGTCTGCGCCTCAGAGATCGATCGGGTCTACGAAGTAACCGATGGATGCGGTCAAACTGCGGTGGTTACGCAGCGCATCAGCTGGAGTGTGGATACGGACCTTCCGGTGATTACCGCCATGCCTTCTGGTGGAAACCTCGGTTGCAATGTTGGAGCGCTTCCTCTGGTTGACCTCTCACAGGTCCAAGCCGAAGATAGCTGTGGCATTGCCTCGATCATTCACCTGCTTGATAAAACCAATGTGGTTGACTGCTTGACCGTCGTGACTCGGACGTTCCGCGTGACTGATCTCTGCGGCAACGATCTGGATGCGGATGTGATTTACAGCTGGAGTAGTGATGCCACTGCACCAATGATTACCGCTCCGGCTGGCTTCCAGGCCGACATCGAACTCGGTTGTAATCCATCTCTAACGGCGTTCCCACCCGTCGATCCCACACAGTTCTCGGTTGAAGATGATTGTGGTCAAGTTGAGGTAACCTTCGCGTACGAACAGTCCGAAACCAATCAATGTGTCACCACGTTGAGTCGGGTCTACTCTGCAAGCGATGCCTGCGGGAATGCCTCGAGCGTGACCCAGTCCTTCCGCTTCTTTGTCGATACCTCGGCGCCGCAGCCAGCCATCGTTCCGGCTGATCTGAATCTTGGCTGTGCAACCGCAAGCGACGTACCTGCCCCAGACACAGCGGTGTTCAACATCGTCGACATGTGTGGCACCGCAGTAGAAACCAACTTGGTCGAAGAAACCGCGAACAACAGCGGCTGCCAAGTGGTCATCACCCGTACCTATGAAGTGACCGACATCTGTGGCAACACAGGGCGTGCAGTGCAAACCATTCGCTACGCCGACAACCAAGGTGATCTTGCCTTGAGTTGCCCAGGACCAATGGATCTCGGTTGCAACCCCGCCCAAATTCCAACTCCCTCGGAAACCTCGCCGGCTGCATTGGGCGGCTGCGATGCAACGTCGGTTCAGCATTTGGGCGACACCAAAGTGATTAACCAATGCGTGACGACAATTGCTCGTCGCTACTCGATCACGGATGCTTGTGGGAACACCGCGACTTGCACCATCGATATCCGCTATAGCTTGGATGCTCAGGTGCCAACCATTGTTTCCTTGCCGAGTTCAGGCGCGATCGGTTGCAACCTCGCACTGCCAGAACCTGATCCAAGCCTCATCGTTGCGACCGATGACTGCGGCGAGCCATCCGTCACCGTCCTGCGGGTTACGACGAACCAAAGCGACTGCGTTATGAGTGTCGCCCATGTGTACCGCGTGTCCGATTCCTGCGGAAACTTCCAAGATGTCGAAATGTTCTACTCTTCCATCCAGGACCTTACCGCTCCGGTTCTTACATGTGCTGAAACCATTTCACTTGAATTGAACTCCGAATGTCGTGCCGTCATGCCGAGCCTCGCACCGCAAAGCTTGATTGATGACTGCGGTACCTCGCGACTGATCAGTCAGACTCCGGCCGAAGGTACGGTCTTTACCTCTCCGGGGCAAATCACCGCAACCCTCGTGGCTGAAGATGACTGCGGACGGACCGTTTCCTGCACGTCAGTCATTATGATTAATGGAATCTGCGGAGGAGCTAGTGGCGACAACCTCGGTTCCATCGAAGGTGTGGTCTGGCATGACTTGTCTAACAACGGTGAAGAGGGGGACGAAAATCTCAGCACTTCTGGGATGTCAGGAATTCGAGTTTTCTTGTATGATGAAGACGGAAATGAAGTGGCTGAAACCATTACAACTGCGGGTGGATTTTATGAATTCCCTGGCTTGGTCCCAGGCGATTACACAGTTGAAGTCGACCTTTCGAGCATCGATACCGACATCTACAATATGCCGCCAAGTACACCATTGGTATACGATGTTTCTGTCGTAGCAGGCGGTGTCGGCGCAGGGAACGATTTCGGTCTCGTGGCTGGGCCCACTGCGATTACCTTGCTCTCGCTGCAAGCGGACATCTCCAATATCGGGGTAACGGTTCGTTGGGAAATGGCGGATCAGGATGACCTGCTCGGCTTCTACCTCACACGGGATGGCTTACCCGTTTCGGATCTGATTCTCGCTGGTGATGCGCGTCGTTATGCGTTCCTCGATGAGGAAAATGTTTCTGGAACCTATACTTTGGAATCCATTGGGAACTCGCTCATTCGGGAGGTTCTCGGAGCCACGGTCGCAGCCCGCCTTGCGGAGGCAGAGCCGATTGGTGACCCAACCCTTCGCTTGCGTGCCGTCGCTGGCCAACTCAACTTCGTCACCGAAGACGGGGTGAACAGTTACCTCGTCACTGGTTTCTCCAAAGCGCCGGTGGTGACCGATATCACGGATGCGGATGACGCGATTCGCCTCGAAGGCCGCGTGATTGAATTGGACCATGAAGTCGGGGTGTACTTCAGCTGGCCCGCGAACCGGAAGCTCCAACTCACGGAATAAATTCGGCCGGTGCGATCCGTTACGGACAACAGGTTTGAGGGGGCATCTTCAAACCTGTTGTTCTGTTTCTGGGCCGCTCTTTTATCGTCCCTCCAATTTAGGAAGACTTGTTGGCTGGGGGCGTTTCCCTTTGCGGACTTCTGACGCATTCCAGTATTCGGGACACAAGCCAACGGCTTGTATCGTTGCGTCTATGTGGAATCGCCGAAGGCCAAGGAGCGGCGGTTTCCAACCGCCGACAGTAGGAACGGGAATACGCCAACGCGCTCGTCACCGCCTAGGAAGGCGACGGCACGAACACGGGCAAGGACGACTAGTCCATCTCATCGCTTGCGAATAGATAAAAAGCCACGGCGACGACCCGCCTTAGGACTTGGTGAAATTCCGTTGCGTCTATGTGGAATCGCCGAAGGCCAAGGAGCGGCGGTTTCCAACCGCCGACAGTAGGAACGGGAATACGCCAACGCGCTCGTCACCGCTTGGGAAGGCGACGGCACGAACACGGGCAAGGACGACTAGTCCAT
>Ga0209187_1000764_pt1 | contig 48076 bp, 44 predicted proteins | sample BantaG_FD_187430 | JGI IMG/M metagenome (GOLD analysis project Ga0209187, IMG submission 187430) | Marine algal microbial communities from Bantry Bay, Ireland - BantryBay_4 metaG (SPAdes) (version 2) | ecosystem: Host-associated > Algae > Red algae > Unclassified | place: Bantry Bay, Ireland...
AGGCCTATGCGAAAATCCGCGCTGGCGCGAAAGCGGTGCAGCTCTACTCCGCGCTCGTCTATAAAGGCCCGCAGCTCGTCGCCGAAATCTGCGCCGATCTCGAAGCCCGCGCGAAAGCAGACGGATTCAAAAATATCGGGGACGCGGTCGGGACGGCTCTAACCTAACTCGTCACGCCAATATTTTGTAAAAAACTGATCAACAAAACGAAGCGCGATTGCGCATCTGCCGTCAAGTCCTTCTATGGGGGCCAAAATAAGCATCAAATATTTTAAGGGGCGCCTGCGGTTCGGAGGTATATCGTGCGCCTGCTACCTCAACAGTTCCATATAAAGTTTTGGAGGCTTAGCGAGGCCTGCCTGAGTAGAGCGGTACAAAAATGCTTCTTCGGTTCCATTCAAAAACGGCTCAACAGTCGGAATGTTACAAAGACTTGGGAGGATCTCAAATGTGGCACTCCTAGGTTTTACTAACTCACTTGAATCGCCATGTTAAAGTTCGTCATAGATCATGTCGTTTCCATATGCCGCCGTATCGACGGATAAGCGACCCCCAGCGTCACCGCCCGCATGACGTAATAAAACAAAAACGCGACCCAAATGCCTGCGGCGCCCATAATCGGATACATTAAATAATGCGCGCCAATATATAAAATAACCGCCGCAACACCCGCATTGCGCATGGCCGCCGTGCGGGTTGTCCCGATAAATATGCCGTCCATTTGATAGGCCGCAAAGCCCAAGACGGGCGCGAGCGCGCAATAGGGCAGATAGGTCATGGCGCTGGCGCGCACGGCAGGGTCAATCGTCAGCAATTGAATAAGAAACGGCCCCGCAAGAAAAATTACCGCTCCAATCAACAGCGCAAAGCCGATAGAAAACTCACTGGTCAAGCGGACGGCGCGGTCAAAGCGCTCTCGGTTTTTGGCTCCGTAGGCCGCGCCTGTCACGGCTTCGGCTGTATGCGCGAACCCGTCCAGCACCAGCGCCGCCATGGTGATCATCTGCATGAGGATGTGATAGCCCGCCAAATAGGTTTCGCCCTCACTCGCCGCTGCATTGCCGAAAAAATTAAACCCAACGGTCAGCGCCATGGTGCGGATAAAGATATTCCCATTCGCAACGCCCAATTTTGACAAAGCGTCGCGCGCGATCAAAACTTTTTTCGTAAACGCCCCCGGTCGCCAGCCGCCGCGCCGCTTCACTTCGCGGATCATCAGGAATAACCCGGCCGCAAATCCGGCCCATTCTGCTGCGGCACTGGCGAGGCCAACCCCGACCAATCCACCGCCCAAAACAATCACAAAAATTGGCGAGAGGATGATGTTCACAATGTTCAAAACGATCTGCAAACCCAGCGCCAGCCCCGCGCGGCTAATCCCGACAAACCACCCCATCAGGGCAATGGTCCCTAATGTCGCGGGCAATCCCCAGAGGCGCGCGCGAATATATTTCGCCGCGCTGCCTTCGATCTCGGCGCTGGCGGTGAAGATCGCAAAGGCCCCATTAAGCAGCGGTATTTGCAAAGCAAAAATGAAAAGACCGATGATAATGCCGAGCGGTATGGCGCGCAGGATATGGGCTTGGACTTCGGCCTCCGCCCCCGCGCCGTCGCTCTGCGCGGCAAGGCCCGCCGTCGACATGCGAAGGAAACCAAACCCCCAATAGGCAATGCCGTAAATCACAGCGCCGAGCCCTATCCCGGCGAGCGCCCCCGTCCCAACAAACCGCCCGACCATCAACGTGTCCACAATCCCAACAATCGGCGCGGCCCCATTGGCCAGCATGATGGGCCAGGATTGGTGGAAGACTTTTGATCTGGTGAGTGTGGTGGTCACGGACGACATGGCGGGGGTTTAGGCGGCTTAGGAGACGTTGGGCAAGACCCAAAAATCGATGTTGTTCGACCCGAAGGGGGATTCGATTTTAGTCGAATAAGGCCACGGCAGTGGCATCGGGAGAAAGGAGCATTATTTGTGCGGGGAGAGGCGCTTTGGCTTTGAAGGCGAAGGCGTTCATTCTTCTCTTCCAGTCATCCCGTTGAAAAACGGGATCCATCTCTTAGCCTCTGCACAAGCTAGATAGGTTTAGGAGATGGGCCCCGACTCTAGTCGTTTGCCAAGGCAAACAACAGGTCGGGGTGTTCGGTTTGAATAGGTTTGATCGGAGAAGGCCGCGGTGATGACCAGGGTTGATGGGGAAAGTCTTTCAAAAGAAGGCGCTTCGGCTTTGGAGGAAGAGAAGATCTCAGCGAGTGTTCTTAATAAAGCGATTTTAAAACGCACCCTGCTCTCCAAGTTGAATATATTTCAATTCTGTTTTTTTGAAGAAACGCTTTCCATGTCTATCCGTAAATCAGATTCTTCCATTGCAATTTTTACGGTTTCATACAGAACTTCTGGGTAGCGATGATCTAAGCGCAGCATAGCATCATGAAAGGTTTTCTCGTCAAAATCATGACCAAAATCTTCCATCAATTTAGTTTTTGTCCGCATAACCGCTTGGTGTCCAAGAATGTAACTAACATGTTGATGATCTGATTTCACGAGCCTGTTTAACTCTCGATCAAAGCGATGCCTCAGGCGTTCAGGCATGCGTTGATCCCAGGTTTCCTTTAAATCATCATATGTCGTCTGAGCCTGCATTCTCTTCACATCTAAAATGATGCGCATCGCCCGTATCAGTCTATAATCTAGCCAAGCTAACCTCTGTTCAGGCTCACTAAAAAATCCTTCTTCATCAGCGATAAATTCTGCATATGTCGCCCAACCTTCTAAAAGCCAACCGGATTTACGGGAACCGGCACCTGGACATATGAAGCCCGATGAACGGGACTTCAAATTTAAATGATGGCCAGGGAATATCTCATGTATACTGATAAAAGCCGCTATACTCACATCGTAAGAGGCCTCATCAAAGTAAGCGGTGAGTGCGTCATTACGGTCATCATAGGACGCCGGAGCTGAATATTTATGGGCTTTCCTAGCGACATATGCCGTTCCTTTAGGAATATCATAAATGTAGAATCTGGATGCAAGACTTTGCTCCCCTCTTGCAATTTGGTCGTTATAAATATCCTCTACTTCCTTTGGATTAGAACGAAAGTTCTCAGGCCGTTGGGCGAGTTCGTCTAATGAATAAATGCCTCCAGCATTATGGTATTGAGTTTTAAATAATTGCAGTTCTGAAAGAATGTTTTTAAACTCAACTTCACCAATTTGCGCCAGTTGTTCTAATGTCATGAGGTCAGTAGAATAGTGCCTTGAAACCTTTAGCAGAGAGTTTTGAGCTATACCATTCTGTTCTACAAAACGTTCGAACTTCGCTTTCGTGTTATGATATTGAATTTTCTCACACGGCCGTAAATGGTTTGGGTTCATATGATTTAGATCGCTCAACCAAGACGATGTGGACTTTGATTTTACAGAATTTTTATATGTAGCATTCTTCGTCTCGGTCAAAATTTCATAAAGCTCCAGACGTGTGTTTTTAGGGTTGATCACAGCTTTCCAAATGACGAGCCCAGTCAACAAAGATACCGTTATACCAAAGGCTGCAAATTTTATTTTTAACTTACTCATAGCTCTTAAACCCAAACACATCCCTGTCCCACGGTAAATGGCTAAGTTCTGATACCTTAGAGATATAAATCAGCGACCTTATGACAGTTATTATGGGCGGCAGTTGTTGAGTGCGGATTCAGGAGGTCGCGGCTAACTTCCGCTTTAAGAATGTTTTTCCCTTCCTATTTCTTTCAAATCGAAAAATCTGCCCTACCCGACCGAGGTTTCGTTCGGCGCTGCACTAAAAAGGTCCCCCGGACCTTTTCTTCATGTTGCGCGTCCCACTTTTAAACCGCAATTTTCCCAATGAAATCAACGGAAAAAAAAGATGCATCCGCACCTTGTGGAAACTGTGCAATAACTAAACTTGTCTTTTCACAACGGGCGGTCATGTGCACGTTGACCTGATCGGTGAAAAGCGGCGCTTGTCATTGGGAGCGATGGAGTAACGTCCATCAATCTGGGTGGCTTATCGAGAGCTTATTGGGCCACGACTGCCCAGCTAGGCCGGTAATGGAAAAAGGCGTCGTCGCGAGGGACCTTCCGGTCCGACAAACTGGCTGGTCTTAATTTTAGGACGGCTCGAAAACCAACACTTATTCCAGTTTCCACTGGAGCCTGAACCTATCCTCGCGAACATCCCTTTTTACTCAAACAAATAAGAGACAAACGAAACACCGAAGACATCAAATGAAACAAACGAAATGCCTTACTGAACATTAGATAAATCCATCACGGCCCGGCACTTGCTGAAAAGCTGTAGGGCTGGCATACACACGCTATGATGAAATCTATCTGGCTTTCTTTTTCCGTTGCCGGCTTTGCCGTGGCCGCGCCGATGGTGGCCTCTGCGCAGGGCTCCAATACGTCTGAAGCGCAGTTCGTGGAAAAGGTCCGTCTCAAACATTCGGATTTTCGGATCGTGAAAAAGATTGAGGATTTTCCGGAGCGCTATAATGCCTCCGTCAAACTTCCAACGATTGCGACCACGTCTGACGGGGTTAAAACGAACCGGGCTTTTGTAACGCTGCATGACGGCGTCACGGGCGAACCAATGGAGAGCTGCTTCACGCCCTGCACATTGCATAAATCACCGGGGCGAAAGGTCTTCCTATTTGCCTATAAGCGCGGCTATTTTACATTCCCCACATTTATTCAGGATGATCCTGCTGAAATGCGCGAAAAATATCCCTATTGGGATGGAAAATATCGTGTGAAGCTTGGACCTAACTTTCGAAAAATTCGAATGCAATCCAAATTGTGTGAACGGAAATTCTCGAAAATGGACAAGACCGAAGATGCGGATGCGACACCTTGCTACCGCACGCCGCCTCCGGTGCCCCCCGTAAATTATAGTGGATATTGCCGCGTGGTTTTCGATGTTACCGCAAAGGGGCGTGTTGAGAATGCGAAGACGTCCGAATGTTCTGACAAAATTTTCGAAGGCCCCAGTCTCTTCGCTGTCAATCGTTGGTTCTATATCCCGAAAATTGATCGCGGTATGGCGGTCTCGCGTTCCGGGGTGAAAACCAAGTTACGATTTGATGTGACGGATTTCGACAACATCCTCTTGGATGAAAACGGCGATCGCGTGGAAGAGTAGCGCCATTATTGGTGAGCGGCGCCGCGCGGCTTGACTGATTAAAAACGCCAGCTTTTCACATAAGCCCTTGCACAAATGCGCAGGCTTTCATATATGCCGTTTTCTTGGCGCGGGGTGGAGCAGCCCGGTAGCTCGTCAGGCTCATAACCTGAAGGTCGTAGGTTCAAATCCTACCCCCGCAACCAATCCAAAAAAAGACCCTCGCACAAGCGAGGGTTTTTTTATGGATAACAGGCGAGAAAAAATGAACACACTTCGTTCATTCTTTTCTTGCCGCATAATCGACCGTCAGAACAGAAGCCTATGTTTTGCGCGGTTCACCGCAAAAGCACCAAGCCTATACCATAACCTGAAGGTCGTTCCGCTCTCGGTGTTTGTAAACAAACACCTGCCGCGTCAGCGGGTTAAAATCCTACCCCCGCAACCAATCCATAAAAAGACCCTCGCGAAAGCGAGGGTTTTTTTATGAATAACCTGCGAAAGAAAAACGCGCACCTCGTGCAATTCCTGTATGCGAAGAATCAGAAATTGGGCTTTAGTTATCTATTTTCCGATCCTTCGATATTTTATCCAAACAGGAAATGCACCAAGCGCGTTCTTTCTTTTGCGGGCCCCAACTCACTACGAAATACAAAACTCACGAGTCATCCTATCTCATTGGTCGGCCTAACTTTCCACGGAATGTGCTGAGGCCAATAAACGCGGATATCATATTGTGCCGACAGGCCGGGCGCGCAGAAAAAGAATGAACGAAAGGTGTTCATTTTTTCCTGCCCGTTGTCCAAAAAACCTTTGGTTTTTATTGAACGACAAATATCGCAGAGCTCCACGCCCTGTCCTGATCCACCGCCTCCATATCCGGATTAGGCGGCGTGCCGTTCCGCACCGCATCCCATGTGCTCCAACGGCATTTCGGCGCTTCCAATACGCGCACATAATAGGCGGCGGGCATTTTCGTATCATAGTTCGGGTCGACCCAAAGCGCCTTGAGCTCTGCCGCGCCGCTGCCTGAACGCGCGCAGGTCGAAATATCGACGCTTAGATTTTGATCGGAGCAGCGGCCGTCTTGTGGGTCCGCTCCATCCGCGCAGGCGACGTCCGTGACGCTCTCTTGCGGGCGGCCATCTTCCATCCAGCTTTTGACGATCTGCATCCGTTCCAGCGGCGCGGAATTGGCGTCTCGGCTGGCCCAAGCGAGGAATTGCGGGGCTTTACGACCGCCCTTCCATCGGCTGCCCATCGGTGCGCCCGACGCATAGCTTTGCGCGACCATATCCGGCGCGTCCAAAATGTCTGCGTCGACGCGGTCGGTCATCGCAAAGAACCGAACCTTCATACGCGGACCCGAAGTGCCGAAGGTTTCCTTCTTCGCCATCGCGTCAAATATCTCTGCGCGCGTATTCGCCCGCGCCCAAACGCCCGCCAGCCCGGATGCGCCATATTGCGGCGTGGCGATGAGGTCTGTTTCAGGTGTGAAATTTTCCGGCCATGTTGTCTCGCCTTTAGGCGGCACGGACTGACGGCTCTCCAGACTCATATCATGCGGAAATTTGCCGAAGAAATCTTCTTCCGTGTAAGCGCCCGCTGAGACATGGGTGTCCGAGCTGCCAATGAAACCGAACTGGAACGGGTTCACGCCCAATTGCTTTTCGAGTGTGAAGCCGCGCGCTAAGCCTTGCCGGATGAAACTGCCATCTACGACATAGGACGGCAGCGAACCGGCAATCAGATTGTCATAGATTTCAAAATTCGACCATTCGTCGTTTGGGGAGAGCAGCGGGTGGGTTTCCGATGTGCCTTTGACTTGGGTAATTTCGACCAGAGGTTCATTGCGCAATCGCAACTCGGCCTCAGCGGTGTCCATAGGCGAGCCATTATAACTGCCAAAGGCGAACATCATGCCGTTGGAGGCATTGGAGTTATGCGGAATGGCCAGAACGTCATGCCCGGCCTCGCGCTGCTCATCCATCCAACCCCAAAGCGCATCGGGACGCGGGCTGTCCAGTGTGGTGAACAGGCGCGTCGGCGCACTGTCTTTGAAGATGACGTTACGATGCAAGTTCGCGGCGGCGGCATCTGCGACAACGCGCATGGCGGTGAACTCATAGCCTGCAAAGGTTGTGAAGGTGCCGGGATCATTATGCGTTTCCGCCGCCTCGACATTGCGCGCCCAGACGGAGTCCATCAACTCGCGGTCATAGATCTCGTCAATCTCATCGCCGCTAACCACGGTTTGCCCGATGCGAAGAAAACTCCCGCGCCGATCTGTTGCCGTGAGGCCAAAGATCGCTTTCGCCGTTTTCGTTTTGGATAACGCTGTGCTGCGGTCTCTCAGGGCCGGAACGATGCCCAGATATTCGCCGTGATCCGTGACAGCGTAGAAATCGAGCGGCGGCCCGTCTAATTGGATTGTGTCGCCCGCGCCATTGTCGATCGCTTCGCCTTTGGCAAAGCGGTAGGCATCATTCGCGTCCGTGCGCGTGCCGAAGATGAAGGCGTCAAAGCTGTTCGTCGTATGGACGTGGAGATCACCGAAGAGGGCAACTTTGGTCTCGACCAAGGGAATGTCGCCTGCGGCAACTATCGGTTTGGAGGGCGCAGGAGGGACGGGTTTGGCCGCCTGTTCCGCTTGGCAAGCTAACAGGACCAGAAGGCTGGCTGTGCCCAAAATAACGTGACGCATCTTATTTCCCCAATTTTGGTCCAGCCTAACCTTCGCCTCGAGACAGCACTAGCGACAATTTTGAAGACACCGTCTTCAGACTATTTCTTGAGTCCGTGCTTGCGCATCAATCCGCGAAATTGGTGATATGTCAGATCCAAACGCTTTGCGGCTTTGCCCTGATGATTATCGCTGACGCGCATGGCCTCATCGATCAGCTTGCGTTCAAAGGTCAACACGCGGTCTTCAAAGCCCTCGGATTGCGGGGCGGCGGGCCGTTCAGGCTGCGGCATTTGTTTTGTTTCAAATTCGGGAGAGCGGGTTTGAAAGGTCGTCGGGGCCGCGGCTGCCGGAATATAAGAGGGACGAATATCCCCTTTTAAGCGATACGGATCTTCAAACGGATCGAATTGTAATGCCCCGCCCGGCCCGCCGCCGATGGGATCAGACAGGCTTTCATCCGCGAGCCAAGCGCGCGCTGTGTTTCGCTCAATAACGGCTTTTAACTCTCGCACATTTCCGCTCCAGCGCCGCTCCAGCAGCGCCTCACTCGCCTCGGCGGTGAAGCCGGGGAAGCTCTCAGCGCCCAATTCCGCCGCAATCTTACGTCCGAAATGCTCGGATAGGGGCATGATATCGTCGCGGCGCGCGCGTAGGGGTGGCAGGGTGAGGACTTCGAAAGCCAATCTGTCTAGCAGGTCTGCGCGAAAGGCACCGCGCGCGACGGCTCCGGGCAGATCAACCGCGCTGGCCGAGATGACGCGAACATCTACTTCTTGTTCTGCGTGCTCTCCGCTGGCTTCATATCGGCCATATTCAATGGCGCCCATCAGCTTTTCCTGCAGGCGCGGTGAGACCGCATCTATATTGTCTAAAAAAATCGTGCCCTCATCGGCGTGATAGAATTTGCCGTTCGTATCTTCCCGTCCGTCCAGAAAGCTCTGCCCGAACAGCTCCTCATCCAATCTCTCATCAGTATAAGCCGCGCAATTGACGGTGATGAAGACCTTCTCCCAGCGCGGGGACAAGAAATGGAGACGTTTGGCGATGAGCTCTTTGCCCGTTCCGCGTTCTCCTACCAGCAAAACCGGGCGCTCCAGCACCGCAGAATCGGACACACGGTCCAGAATCGCGAGATAAGCTTGGCTCTGGCCAATGGGTTGTGGGGGTAAAGCGGCCATGATTAGTTCATTTCACTAATTTAATTTGGCTAAATACGCCAAATATGAGTGAAAATTACTATTCACTTTCTGCTCAGAAATCAAGAAAATTAAAACTTGTAATAAAATCAGTATCTTAAAAAAATTCGACAATTCTGCCTCAGTTCGCCATCTTTGGTTTGTCGGCGGGAGGCAACAGTCACTCGCCAGACAGGAGACGAAACGAAAACCTAACGGGTGTGCCAACCCAAGGTTTTTAGAAATTGGAAGAAATAGGAGAGACATATGACCTTCCGGACAATCGACGCTGACACGGCTTCCGTGGGTGCCACCATAGAGACCGAAATCACAACAGGCGTTGCACGCCGTGCACGCTCTGCCCGCCGGACCGCCATTCTGGGACGCCGCTTTAGCGGCACTCGGGCTTGGCATTACTCGAATTACTAAGGAGACGAAACGCGATGGATCGTTACAGCACCACACCTGACACCTGGCGCGCCAAAGGGGCGCGCTTCGTGAAATATCTCACAACGCGGCCCGCCGAATGCTGGGGCTTCTTCGCCGCCGGTATCGTGATCGCGAAGATCTTTCTCTAACGCCTTATTGGCCTCAACCCTCTGACCAACCTCAACCCTCTGACTAACCTCAACCTTCTGACCAACCTCAGACTGAAACTAACTTTAGGAGACACATAATGGGCATTTTTTCCCGCATGGGTGACATCATTAACTCGAACCTCAACTCCATGATCGATAAGGCCGAAGATCCTGAAAAAATCGCACGCCTCATCATTCAAGAAATGGAAGACACACTTGTCGAAGTTCGGACAGATGCCGCTCGCAATATTGCAGAACGCAAAGAACTTTCCCGCAAAGCAGATGACTACGCCTCGCGTGCATCGGATTGGGACGCCAAAGCCGAACTTGCCCTGACAAAGGGCCGTGAAGATCTGGCCCGCGGCGCGCTCTCTGCGAAGCAGCAATCTGAGCAAATGGTAGATGTCGTCGAGCGCGAAATCGCTATTCTCGACGAAGCCGTTGAAAAAGCTGACGAGGACCTCGCCAAGCTGCAAACCAAATTGAATGAAGCCAAGGCCAAGCATAAAGCGCTCTCAATGCGCACATCAGTCGCCAAGGGCCAAATCAAAATGCGCACCATGGTCCGCGACACAAAAGTCGAAGACGCGCTCGCTCGCTATGAGCGGATGGAACGCAAGGTTGATGAGCTGGAAGCCCATGTTGAGAGTTTCGATCTCGGCGCCGGTGGTGACAGCTTAGAAAATCAATTCGCGGAATTGGAAGCCAATGACGCAGTTGAAGATGAACTCGCAGCGCTCAAAGCCCGCATTAGTAAGCCGAAGGCTGCAAATGGTGGCAAGAAGAAAAAAGCCGGTTAATTAAACCCGGTTAAACGAATTTGCGCCCGGCCAACTGGTTTCCATTGGAGGCCGGTCTAACCCCGAACGGCCGGGCGCAAACCTTAAAGGAGAGAGATAGAAAGGCATGGACATGGGCATATTAATACCCCTCGCACCGTTCATCATGGTACTCGGAATTGTCTGGGTCAGCGCGCATTATAAGCACCTGAACAAGACTGCCGGAACAATCACGGACGACCAAGCGATGGAACTGACACAGATGTCAAAGATCGCAGATATATTAGACCAAAGGGTCGCTGTTCTGGAACGTATTCTGGACGATGAAATCCCGAATTGGAGAGAGAAGTGAGCCCCGCAATGGATTATAACGACCCCCATAAACCTGCCGCGCGTCGACTGACCCGCAATAAGGTCGATGGTAAAATCGGCGGCGTTTGTGCCGGGATTGGTGACTATTTGGGATGGGACCATACGATGGTTCGTATCCTCACGGTCTTGCTGATCATCTTCACAGGCATACCCGTTTTCGCTTACTTCATTCTTTGGATATTTATGCCCAAGGATACCCGCGCCCCTTACATCCGCGAATATCGCGAGCAGGAAGCCGGCCGTGGTAAAATCGAAGCCAAGGCAGGAACGGCCGGATCGACTACGACATATAATGATGTCCGGTCTAAATTCCGCTCGCTGGAAGTCCGCCTGCAGGATCTTGAACGGTCCATCACATCCAAGGAATGGAAGCTCAACCGCGACTTCCGGGACCTCTAGACTAAGAACCTTGAAGCGCCTGCCTGGAGAGAGAGGCGCTTCAACCCCCAGTAAACCGACGCAGTGCCATGCGTCTTACCTTCACACGATTGGCTAAGGGAGAGACAGCCATGATAAAGACCGCCATTTTAGGAACCGCAATAATATTCGGAGCCGCCGCGCCAATTGCGCCGCTCGCGGACAGCCCAGCGACCCCTGCCGAACAAACCGCCCTAAATTTACCCGCCACTGACGCGATTGTCGCGCAATTTTCATATCTGGAAATCAGTCACAGCGAGCACGGATTTGGATTGTCTATCACCGACAACGCCGACATCTTTGTAGATTTCGAGTTTTCCGGTAACCTTCATATTCGGATTGGATTTTAAGATGAAACCCTTCGTTAAAACAGTGCTGATCACCTCCGCCGCTTTTGCGGGACTCGCTTTCGCACCGGGGGCCTTCGCGCAAGATAGTCTTGAAATTCGTGATTTCATTGGATCCGTTAATTGGTCGAATGGGCCGATGTCTGTCGAGGTCGAGGAAAATGCCGGAGACACAAAAGTCACAGGACGCAGCAACATCATAGTTGATGGCGGCGTTGAAAACATCGACGGAAAAGACTGTAAATCCAGCTATGGCAGCTTCGATATTGATTGGTTCGGAAAGAAAAGCGAAGGCCGTTTTGGCGGCTATAAGGATCTCGAAGATTATCCCGTTCTGAACATTTCAGTGCCCGCGGACACCAAACTGGTTATCCAAAACTCAATCGTGTTCACCTTAGGGGAGCCGGATATTCAAGAGGCCGATTTGGAGCTTCGTCACTGCGGGAATGTAACGTTAGGGGATGTTGAAAATACATTGGCTTTGAACAGTCGCGGCACTGCCGATGTGAGCGTCCGGCGCACAGGCCAAATCGTAGCCAGCCTGAAGGGCTCCGGCGACCTCACGGGCGAAGATACGGGCGATGTCCTGGTGAAATCACACGGTTCGGGGGATGTTGATCTCGGCGATGCGGCATCGATTGAAGTGAGCTTGCACGGGTCCGGAGATTTAGAAGCGGGTAACGTCAACGGCTCCGTTGATATTTCCTCGCATGGCTCAGGCGATGTGGATCTGAATGACGTTGAAGGCAGTTTGACTTTTTCCAGCCATGGCTCCGGTGATATGGAAGTCTCGTCAGTAAATGGGCCTCAGCTTTACCTGAAGTCTCAGGGCTCCGGCGATATTGATGTCGGCGGCGGAGAGGTTGGAGACCTCAACATAATCACGCGCGGATCAGGCTCCGTCGATTATTCCGGCGGCGCGAGGAGCGCCAACCTCAGTTCGAGCGGTTCCGGCGATGTTACGGTGGACCGCGTGGATCGTTTGACTAAAATAAAGTCTAGCGGGTCAGGTGATATTGAAGTCGGCGACAGCGAGTAAACACTTATCTCAGGGCAGAAAATTTTGTCCTGAGGCCTTTTTCGAGCGGACCAACTTCGCCGCTTAAAGCCGAGATCAAGCTCTCCGCCAAAAGCGGCGCGAATGTGAAGCCGCGGCTTCCCAAGCCCGTTAGGGTCCAGATGTTTTCGCCTATTTTTGATGTTAAGGGCAAGGTGTCAGATGTTGTGACTCGCACACTAGTTCGCGAGGTGCGGGGCAGGGCGCTCACGGTTTTTCCGGATATTCTTTCCAAGGCTGAGAGATTTTTAATGTCATCTTCCGGTCGTAATTCAAATGGATCGCCGCCGTCCAATCGGTCATGTGTCGCGCCGATGAGGGCGGCCCCGTCCAAATTTATCGCATATCCGCCGTAAGCGGCTGCACGATCCCAAACGGGTTCGGCCCAGCTTAATTGCCCACGAGAGAAGCGCATAGCCATTTCCGGTGCGAGGGCGTGAATGCCATATCCGGCGGCTAAAAAAACATGGCTGTAATCGGACCTGCCCTGCGCGGCGTCATAGCCCTCATTTCGAATTTCATATTCAGTGAAAATTTTGGAAGGGTAGACAATCAGCGCGCTTTCAATCCAGAGCCTATCGTCCCGCCACTCCAAATGCCCATCACCGAGCGCGGCTTGTTTGGCGAGTTTTTCAAAGCGCTCCGCCTCTGTCTTGCTCTTGGGTATTTGGCGAACGCCCCGTTCTAATATGGAGTGTTCCGGGTAGCTCCGCAGAGCCTGTAAATAAGCAGAGAGAAAGAAACGGCTTTCCGGGCGGTCTTGCAAGTCAAAGCGAGGTTTGACGAGGGCCGCAGGATTTTCGCTGGCGGCGGGGTGTGCGCGGTTGTCTATTATATCGAAGGGGATGTGACGCGTGGCCAGAGCTTGGGCGAGGGACCGCCCGGCTATTCCCGCCCCGACAATCAGGGCGCGGTCGATTTTGGGAGATTTAACAGAGGTTTCTCCCTGATAATCAGCCTCCAGACGATGTCGTTTGCGGCCAAACCCGGGCATTTTACGGATCTCAAACCCGGCCTGTTTTAACGCTGTTCTCACCGAGCCTGCGACGGAAAATGTGGCCAAGCGAGCCCCCGGCGCGCAGCTTTCTGCGACACCCGCCATCACAGTCTCGCTCCACATCGCCGGATTACCGGACGGGCTGAATCCGTCCAAAAACCAAGCATCGGCTTTTAGGGTATCCAACTGCTCCAAAGCCGTCAGCGCATCCTCATGGACCAGGGTCAGGGTGACATTCCCAAAATTCAAACGATGGAGGCCTTTGACCCGTCCGGGCCAAGCGGCGATCAAGGGTTCGCTAAAGGGACGCAGCTCCGGCCAGGCTGACAGCGCCCGGGCTAATTGCGCGGGGTCAAATGGGAACTTCTCGATGGAGACGAAATGCAGCCGTTGTTCGGGCCGCGCGGTTTTGGCCCAAAGCTGCCATGCCGCTAAAAAGTTGAGGCCTGATCCGAACCCCAGCTCGGCTATGGTGAACACGGCGCGGGCCTGCCAGGCTTCCGGCAATCCGCATCCGTTGAGAAAGACGGCGCGGGTTTCTTCCAACCCGCCATCCACGGAAAAATAGATATCGCCGAAATCTGTTGCCGCAGGCGTGCCGGGATGCGACCAATCCAAGCTGGCCGCTGGAGTTTGCGTTAAGGGACGGGGCTCTGCCATAGCGCTGTTTAGGGCGACGCACCCCAAAGGTCACGTCACCTGCGTGTTTTTTAGCAAAATCAGCCTTGTGGCGCGAAAGCAACAATAAATTGCGAAAGTCAGCCGAGCGGGTGTCTGACCCTTGCGCCGAGTGGGCTGGCGCGATAATCCACCTTTAATCGCGGCAATAATGACCGTGCAACCATAAACATCTGGGGTTTCATGACCAAACGTTTTTCTATTCTGGCGGCTTCCGCCTCTGCTTTTGCCCTTCTCGCAACAGCCCCCGCTTTCGCACAAGACTCAGCTGATGATGTCATCGTCATCAGTGCGACAAAGCGGAACACAACTTTGCAGGCCACGCCTGTTGCCGTTTCAGTCACAAAGGCTGACGTAATCGAGAAAGCGCAAATTCTCGATATTAAAGACTTGCAGTCAGTCGTTCCGACATTCCGTGTCTCACAGTTGCAAAATGCGGGTAACACCACATTGTCTATTCGGGGTTTCGGTAATGGCGGTAATAATATCGGCATTGAACCGTCTGTTGGCCTATTTATTGACGGTGTTTACCGCTCCCGCGCGGCGTCGCAAATCGGTGATTTGCCGAATCTAGAGCGCGTTGAGGTCCTGTCGGGGCCACAATCTACATTGTTCGGTAAGAACGCCTCTGCCGGTGTTGTCAGCATCGTGACGGCAAAACCTGAGTTTGAAACGTCGGGCTATGTCGAAGCTGGCGTTGGCAATTACAATTTTGGTTATGCAAAAGGCTACATTACGGGCGGAATTACAGATACTCTTGCTGTGAGCTTGGGCGGCGGCTTCCAGAAGCGTGACGGTTATTTTGAGCCGGCTCCGGGCACGCGCGGTGGTGATTTCAATGATCTGCGTCGTTATAGCTTCCGCGCTCAGGCGCTCTGGGAGCCGATTGACGATTTCTCAGCCCGTTTGATTTGGGATAAATCTGTTCTTGACGAAAATTGCTGCGGCGTAACGACGGCAATTGTTGGACCAACGGCGGCCGTTATCGGCGCATTGGGTGCGCAAATTCCATCACCAAATGACCCTTTCTCCTATGAGACTGCGGTTAATAGAGAAACTGTCAATGAAATTGATGATGGCGGTTTTTCTCTGGAGATGAACTATGATGCGGATTGGCTCGGAGGCGTAACATTAACCTCTATTACGTCCGACCGATCAAACTCTTATGATTATGACAGCGACAGCGATTTTACGACCGCCAGACTTTTGGAAAGCACATTCCAATTTGTTGATATCGATACGTTCACGCAGGAATTCCGTATTACATCCGATAATGACAGTGCGCTGGCATGGATGCTTGGCGGCTTTTACTTCAATGAGGATATCGAGCAAAATTCAGGTCTTCAATATGGTGCGGATCTTCGCAACTACATTGATTTCCTCGCAGGCGGTCCGGCCGCGCTCGGCGGAATCGAAGCGTCACTTGGCATCGCGCCCGGAACGTTCTTTTCAGATGATGTCCGAATCGATGAAACCTTCAACCAGAACGACGAAGCTTATTCCTTCTTCGGGACAGTTGATTTTGACGTCACAGATCGCCTGACATTAACGGTTGGTGGTAACTATACCGATGATTTGAAAAAGGTATCAGGGTCCACGGTCAATAATGATGTGTTCAGTAACCTGTCGCTGACAGGGGCCCAAGGCACACAGGTTATCGCAACCGGCATTTTCGTAAACGGTGCGCCCGGCGTTCCGTCCTTCTCCGCTGCTCTGGGTGGTCTGCCGTTCACACCGGCGAACTTGGCAGCTGCGCAATCAGGCGCATTTGGCGCCGCCGCGCAGGGCTATGTCAATGCAGTCTTCGGCGCATCAGCGGGACTGGCTGCAGACACGCAGAACGGTCCTTTGGCTGGCCTTTTGCCATTGCAATTCCAGCCGCAATTCCTCTCATTCCCGAACGCTGTTGAAGATGGCAAGACGGCAGATGATGAATTCACCTACACGGTGAAGGCGGCTTATGAGATTAATGATAATCTCAACGCCTATGTTTCGACGGCGACAGGCTTCAAAGCATCCTCTTTCAACTTGACTCGTGACTCGCGTCCGTTCTTGGCGGATGGCGCGGCTTTGGCTGCGAACGGTCTATTGCCAACTAACTATAACCCTGCAGATGGCCGAAACTTCGGGACCCGTTTCTCGGGACCGGAAGAAGTGACGGTTTATGAATTAGGTTTGAAAGGTCGTTTCGACTTTGGCGCGTTTAACTTGGCGATCTTTGATCAAACGATTGAAAACTTCCAGTCAACGATCTTCCAAGGCACAGGCTTTGTTCTCGCCAATGCGGGTAAGCAATCTACACGCGGTATTGAATGGGATACGACCTTCACACCTGTCGAGGGATTGGCTTTGGGTGTTGCCGGTATCTGGCAAGATCCTGAATATGATGAGTTCCCGGGTGCGCCGGGTCCAAATGGTACAGTCGTTGATTTGTCCGGTGAACAGCCTGCAGGTATCAACGAATTGTCTCTGTCTGTTTCCGCGCAATATGATTTTGCATTAGGCGACAATATGGATGCCTTCGTTCGGGGTGACTGGCAGTATGAAGACGAAGTTCAAGTCGTTGACAATATCGTCGGCGTCACGCGCGATACCAGCCTCTTTAACGGATCTTTGGGCGTGTCATTTAATGGCTTTGATGTGCGTGTTTGGGGTCGTAATCTGACGAACCACGAAACCTTCACAAGCGCCTTCCCGGGTGTTGTGCAGGCCGGGACGGTCAATGCTTATCCAAACCAGCCGCGCACATATGGTGTGGCTCTGCGTAAAAACTTCTAAGTCTGATTAATTTTAGACGACTGATTAGGCGGCCCTTCGGGGCCGCTTTTTTTATGGGTTCAAAAATTCATATCTGGAGCGCCGGTTTTTCAATTGTCTCTTGTGCGGTGGGCCTGAATGTTGATTTATAGCCATAATGTTCAGATGCTGAACGCAAATATCTGATGTGTGAAAGATATCAAAAATATGAAAAACCCTTTTGAAACGGATGAGCGCCGCGTCTTTCGCGATACCATTCGCAGTTTCGTCGAAGCGGAAATCACGCCTCACGCGCATGATTGGGACGAAGCGGGACATGTTCCTTGGGAGCTTCATGAAAAATTGGGCGCGCTCGGGTTTTTTGGTTTTGGCATTGACGAAGCCTATGGCGGGCTCGGGTTTGATTGTCCTTTCATGCGGGCCATCGCGGCTGAGGAAATGGCGAAATGCGGCTATGGCGGTGTTGGTGCAGCGGTTGGGGGGCGGGGCATATCTCTCGATCCCATACAACGACTTGCCGCCCCTGAAATCAGAGACCGCGTTCTGAAAGATATCGTCTTGGGTAAAAAAGGCTCAAGCCTTGGCATTACCGAACCGGGCGGCGGCTCCGATGTTGCGAGACTGAAAACAACAGCCAAGCGGGACGGGAATCACTTTGTTCTGAATGGTTCTAAAACATTCATCACGGGCGGTATGGAATCTGATTATTTCGTCATTGGCGCGCGCACAGGCGGGGCAGGGCTAACAGGGATTTCTCTGTTCTTTGTTGAAAAAGATTCGCCCGGGTTTTCGCGCACGCCGCTTTCTAAAAAAATGGGCTGGTGGGCGTCTAATCAAGCGACGCTTTATTTCGATGATTGCCGTGTCCCGGCAACTAATCTGATGGGGCAGGAGGATTATGGTTTCATCTCCATCATGAGTAATTTCAACAATGAGCGTTTAGCGCTGATTGCGGGATGTTTGGGGATGATGAAGGCGGCCTTGGAGGATTCCATCGCATGGGCACAACAGCGCGAGACCTTTGGCAAGCCTCTCATTAAACACCAAGTTATCCGACATAAAATCGCGGATATGTCGGCCAAAATTGACGCCGTTGAAAGCTATATGAACATGATTTGCTGGAATATGGAGCAAGGCGAAATTCCTATAGCGGAGTTGTCCAAAGCAAAATTCTTTTCGACCAAAGCCCTCGAATTCGTCGCCTCCGAGGCGATGCAAATTTTGGGCGGGGCGGGATACCTGCGCGGGAACCGTGTTGAATGTATTTACCGCGAGGTCAAAGTGATGGCGATTGGCGGCGGGTCAGAAGAGATCATGCGAGATCTCGCCGTTCGGCAAATGGGCTTGTAGCGTTAAAAATCGATCCCCCCAAAATAATGGGAAGGATCGATTTAGCTACGAGCCGAAACCGCAAGGTTTCGAACCTCAAGTTAAAAGCACTGGTATGCTGCATCCACAAGCAATTGACCTCTCGGGTTTAACAGAATGCCGCCGCCCATCTTATTCATCGTATAGCCGAAACTAAATCCGGCTTCCGGGTCTGCAAATCCGATTGACCCGCCCATTCCGACATGTCCAAATGCGCCGTCGCCGAATATCGCCGATTGCCCGTCTCCCGGAAGATCGCGGTTGTCAATGGACAGCATAAAGCCTTCGCCGAAACGGGTTGGAATACATAATGTTGTATCCATGCCTTCGGATACGGGCGTGCGCATCGCGTCAATGCGTGCTTTGGAGAGCAGGGGGGAGTTTCCGAAAAGGCTTCCAAACATAGCAGCCAATCCCCGTGCATTTGATATGCCGCCCGCGCCGCCTATTTCTGCTTGCCAGCTATCGGGAGTATCGAAATGCCAGCCGCCATTATTGCCAAAGGCAAGGGCCTGCAATCCAGCCGGATCCGCGAACATGGCTTGCACAAAAGCGGACGGCGCGTCCGTAGCATCCGGCTTATAAACTATGAGTTTTGAGACGCGCTCGAACTCATTTTCCGCAAGGCCAATATGGAAGTCCAAGCCGTAAGGATTCGCGATTTCATCTTTGAAAAACTGCCCCAGCGATTTCCCGGAAACGCGGCGGACCAACTCGCCAACCGTCCAGCCAAATGTAACCATGTGATAGCCATGGGACGTTCCCGGTTCCCAAAACGGTGTCTCCGCAGCCAACCTTTCCACTATATACTCAAAGTCCAAAAACCCACCGGGTTTTACGGGTTCACGTAATGCCGGCACGCCGCTCCGGTGTCTCAGCATATCGCGCACTGTCGTCAATTCTTTGCCGTTCGCACCAAACTCCGGCCAGTATTTAGTGACCAAAGCGTCAGGGTCGAGCTGCCCCCGATCTATGAGAAGCTGCGCGCAAAGTGCGGTCGCCGCTTTGGTACAGGAAAAGACAATGGACATCGTATCCCGGGTCCAAGGCGTCTGCCCGTCCGCCCGTGTGCCGCCCCAAAGATCAACCACCACACGGCCCGCGCTATCTCGCAAGCAAACACTCGCGCCCACTTCACCGCGCTCCGTAAAGTTCTGTTCGAAAATATCCCGGACAGAATTAAACGCGGGGTCGTAATGTCCTTGCACAGCCATCACTATTTCTCCTCAACCATCTTTATTCCTCCTCAACCCTCTTGTTCTTCTTCAACCCTCTCGTTTTCCCTAAACCCTCTCTAATTCGCCTCAAGCCAAGCGAGTGCTGCATCGTAATCCGCGGCAAGCCGCTTGGCGCGACTATCGATTTCGGGCCGGGCTTCCGGATCGTTAAACACATGCATGTGTCCCTGTACCATCATGGCGAGGGTTAGCGCCGCCATACGGTCTGCCTCCATGCCATTTGCGACCAAAGTCGATACATTGTTTTGCGCTTTTTTGATCATGTCGACGGTCTTCTCTGCACGCGTTTGCGCGGACGGACGGTCACGGACGGAATTCGCAATATTGGATTTTACCCAAGTCGGGCAAAGGCAGGTCACGCGGATATCAAAATTGATCAGGTCCTGCGCGATGGACTCGGAATACCCGACCACGGCGAATTTGGTCGCATGATAAGGGGGCATATATTCAGTGGTCGCATGCCCCGCCATGCTCGCCGTGTTAAGAATATGCCCACCCTCACCATGGGACTTTATGAGCGGCGTGAAAATCTCGACGCCGTAAACAACGCCCATCAAATTAATATCAACAATCCATTGCCAGTCCTTAAGGTCCGTTCGTCCCGATTGCCCGGCAAGCGCCACGCCCGCATTATTCATCACAATGTGAACTTTGCCGAAAGTCTCTATCGTCTTATCCGCGGCGGCTTGGACGGACTCTGGGTGCCTGACATCACATAGTGTGGACGACAGATTTTCTGACGCTCCGCCAAGTTTGACCATAGCCTCCGTCAAGCCAGGGCCATTCATATCGGCCATCATCACTTTCGCGCCTTTGGCGAGAAGCGCTTCGCAAAGGGCGAATCCAATGCCGGACGCCGCGCCGGTGACGAAGGCGACTTTATTTGAAAAATGTGTCATTCTTTGTCCAATTTAAAAAATTAGGTATCTGCCTTAAAGCGTGTGCCTTTCGCAGGCGGCGTTTCTGACCCACCCGCGAAACATTGTGCATGTTCCATCCACTCGTGCGCAATGTTACCCGTCATAGAGAGTTTGGTGTCATTCACATTTCGGCATTGCGTCACGGTTTGCGCGAACTCAACTGCAAGGCCTTCAATGCGGTTGTCAACTTGGTCTTCATTCCAAGTCCAAATTTTGCCCGACGGCGCGGTGAGTTTGACGAAGGGTTTCGGGGCAGGCGGTGTCTTGCCCCGCACGCGGAAGGACCAAGAGAATGTTGTGACGCCGATATGCGCAACATTCTTTATGCGGTCTGCATTGACCCGTTCCACGCCCAGCACATCAAATACAGCTTGGGCGTGGGCCCAATGTTCCATTTGCCGCGCGATGATAGATGACTGCACTGACATATCCGGCCCCACCCATTTGACGCGTTGGTCCGGGTCCGCCGCGTGAAACCGCTCGGCCATTTTCGGGTAATAGCCGGCCCAAGCTCGGAAAACTTCCGCATTGGACTGCCCTTCAAAATAGGCTGTTTGAAATTCAATGTGACTCAGGCCGGACCCCATCTGTGTCATTAACTCACGAGTCAAATCTCCGAAAGCATCGGGATCGCTCCAAGACATATCTGCTGCGATATTCCAGAGATGCAGGTGACGCATGACGTCGCCGATGGTCCAGCCTTTAAACAAGGTGACTTGATCGAAAACGTCGTCGTCGCGGCCTTTCAGGAGTGCATGAATTTGGTCGCATTCTGCTTTGAAATCGAGCGCTTCGGGTGTCATGATTTTATAGCCTTTGCGATGTCTGCAGGAACAGAGATAGTCTGCGCCAACAGGATTTGTGCGAAGCTTTTGGCTTGCGCATCATTACGAAGACTCGCTGCCCCGCCGCCGCCTAAACTCCGGTCCATCAGGAAATTCATCGCGTTTGATCCGGGTAGGTAGAAGCGTTCGACTTCTGCCGCGTCTTCCATGAAGTGAGCAAAAATATCTCCGATACATTCAGGCGTCAGCGTGGACCAAAGCGCCTCCATATATTCTGGCCGTCGGGCAATGACGCCAATATTGGCTTTGTCCCCTTTATCCCCGGATCGCGCCCAAGCAAGGTCTTCGACGGTGACGTTCACCTCGCCCGAAACCCCTTTTGGTAGGCTGGGGCGGATTGGTTGAGACGCAGCTTCCATTAGGTAGTCTGTATGGGTGAGACGCTCGCCCTCTACATCAATTGTTACTCCGATTTCTGACTTCGGCGTCAAATAAGAAAACAGCCGCACGACGGGAGACGGTTTCGGTCGCCCCGCGCCCGTGAAAGCTGACAGACCCGGCGGCGTCGCGAGATAAGTCCCATTTAATTCCCGCAAGAATATACCAACGCCTTCGGCCTCCGCATGTTTGACCGCGAGCTTGCAGACGATTTCTGATGACGCGAAGGTAGACCCCATTTGCGAGCCATTGCCAATGATCTCCTGGCTGACCTCGGTAAACGCTCCCAAATTCGACGCGTGAAGTTTTGTCTCTGTCCGCGCAATCGCGGCATCTGCAAAGGCTTTGGCTTTGTCCGCTGCGCGATTGCCGACAAACGTCAGATAAAGCCCCGCCCGAAACCCATCGGCATATGTCAGGCAAGTTTTGTAATGTGTCGGCGCGGCGCGGCCTTTGGCGGGAGAAACCTCCACACGGTCAGGCCCGATCTGCGTAAGTGTCACCTCGGAAAAATCACATGTCACATCCGGCAAAATATAAGCCTGCGGATCGCAGATCTCATATAGCATCTGCTCGCTAACAGTCCCGACGCTGACGAGGCCCGTCGTCCCGGGCGGTTTGGTCGTCACGAAGCTGCCATCCGCGCGAACCTGCGCAATGGGGTAGCCGATCTCGGAAACATCTCCTGCAAGTTCCCAATCTGTGAAATTCCCGCCCGTGACTTGTGGCCCGCATTCTAAGATATGTCCGCAGAGCGAGCCGCTTGCCAGCAGGTCCCAATCCTGCTCGCCCCATCCAAATTCATGGATGCAAGCGCCCAATGTTACGGCGCTGTCCACCACCCGTCCTGTGATGACAATATCAGCACCTGCCGCAAGAGCTTTCGCAATTGGGAACGCCCCAAGATAGGCGTTCACGGACGCAATCTTTGCGACGGCTGGCAGGGCGCTGCCGGAAAACATATCTGTCGGACCCGCCGCCTTAATCGCGTCCAAGTCACTCATGAGATCATCGCCTGTGACAACCGCGACTTTCAGATTCAATCCAGCCTCAGCAATCACGGCCCGCGCGGCGCGGCCACAGCTCTCCGCATTCACCCCGCCCGCATTGGAGATTAGCTTAATGCCGGTTTCTGCAATTTCCCGGGCGTGGGGACGGATAACGGCGTCGACAAAATCTCGCGCATAACCGGCGGTTTCAGGGGCTTTCGCTTTGGCCCGTGCGAGAAGGCTCATCGTGATTTCAGCGAGGTAATCATAGACGATATAGTCGAGTTTCACATCGCCGGATTTATGCGCGTGCAGCAGCTGCGGCGTCGCCATCGCGCTCTCGCCCCAATAGCCTGAGGCCCCTGCAATGTTGACGGTTTTCAGCATGAAGCGAGACCTGAAACTGCCGCGTTTGTTTAAGACCACATCTTGACATACGCGCGTGACTGAATAGTAGTTCAGTCAAATTGAATAGGCTTCAACTGTTGCAAGTCAAGTAACACGTCATAGCCGATGCACTCGCGGGGAGAGCGAACGACATGGCCTCGGAGCCGGTAGAGACCACACAACTGGCCGCCGGCTCTGATGCCATGTCATCTTCCACCACTAGGCAATCCCGTGTCCGTAAACGTGAAGACGCTATTATTTCTGCTGCGCGCAATGTGTTCACGGAACATGGCTATGCTAAAGCCACCATGGCGATGATTGCGCGCGAGGCCGGGGTCGCGGATGGAACGCTCTATACCTATTTTGAAAATAAGGACGCACTCGCCCGCGGGGTGATTGCCGATTATTACGCGCGGCTGACGGCGACGGCCAAAGACGGCGTGGACAGCCGCCGCACGACCCGCACCCGGCTGGATTTCCTTGCGCGTCACCACATCACATCCATCATGGAAGAGCGCGGCATTATCGAAATGCTGCCGCTTCTGCGGTCCAGCTTACGCGATTACTCGCAAGATGAGCTTTACGGATTGAACAAAACCTATGTCGCGGTTTTTGATGGCCTCATCCGAGACGGCCGTGCGAGTGGCGATATTCCGGGCGATGCAGATGTCGCGGTTTTGCGGGACATCTTTTTTGGCGCGCTGGATTATGGCGCGAAATCCAGTTTGATGCGATCTTCCGGAAAAGACGCCCGCAAGGCCGATATCACACGGCTCGTTGACCGATTGGTCGGCATGATCATAGGGACGAACACGTCGAGCGGATCACTGGCTGATAGACTCGAAGCTGTAGTGGACCGCGTTGAGACGGCACTCAATGATACGGGTAATTAAATGATCTCAGTAGAAGATTTCGCCGATGACGCCGAGAAATGGTTCGCCGAAAATACGCCGCGCGACCCGGGGTTTATGTTGCCGCTCACCTTTATGGAAGTCGGCACGGATCAGCAATTTAAGTTTTTGCAGAACTGGCAGCGACAAGTCTATGAAGCCGGATTTCTTGGCGCGGCGTGGCCGTCTGAATATGGCGGGGGCGGCCTGACCGACGCCCATCAATCGGCCGCGACGAAAATCATGCGCGCGCATAATGTGCCGATCATGATGAACACAATCGGCCTGTCTTGGGCGGGGCCGCTGATTTTGGACATTGGGTCCGAGGCGCATAAGCAAAAATATATCAAAGGTATTTTATCCGCAAATGATATTTGGTGTCAGGGATTTTCTGAACCTGAAAACGGATCTGATCTCGGTAATGCACAGCTCCGCGCCGTACGGGATGGCGATGACTATATTCTCAACGGCTCCAAAATTTGGACGACCCACGGGCATTTTGGAAAATATATGATTTTGCTGGCCCGGACCAATCCCGATGCGCCGAATAAATATGCGGGACTGTCTTTTATCCTGACGCCCATGGATGTGCCGGGTGTGCGAACACAGAAAATTAGAAAACTGACAGGAGAGCATGGCTTTACTCAGACATTTTTCCAAGACGCACGCATTCCCGCTGACGGCTTGATGGGCGAAGAGGGCATGGGCTGGAAAATCGCCATGCAGACGCTGGAATATGAACGCGGCGCGCGCGGCGGGCAGGCGGGTGGATATTCGATCACGGAACCCGACCCGCTCGAAATTCTAAACCTAGCGCGGGACACGGGACAGTTGGATGACCCCGTCGTGCGAGATGATCTCATTGATTTCATTATTGATGCGCAGTCGCTAAATTTGAACGGACAGCGCGCGAAGATTGGCGCGTTGGTCCGGGATAATCCGGCGGGTCTGCCGCTGATGGATAAGCTGGCCAAGACGGAATTTGCCCGCGAGATCAATCAATATGCGCTGACGCTACAGGGCACGCGCAGCGCTTATTATGTCGACGAGCCTAATGCGGTTGACGGCGGCTGGTGGCACCGCTCTTATCTGAATGCCTTCTCAGCCACGATTGGCGGCGGGACCTCACAAATTCAGCGCAATATCATCGGCGAGCATGTGCTCGGCCTCCCGAAAAGCTACTGATGAGTTTCGATCCGCAAGCCTTAGGCCGTATCGGGATTACCGAAGAACAAGTCGAATTGATGGATGTGGCGGAAAATTTCTGCCGCGACCAAACCAGCATTGCCGCCGTGCGGGACATGATGGCAAACGAGGCAGGCTTAGACGAAGTAGCCAATGAAGAGCTTATTAAAATGGGGTGGTTCGGCATTACGATCCCCGAAGAATTTGGCGGTGTGGGCCTGTCCCTCGCAGAAGCCGTCCCCGTCGCCGAGCAAATCGGGCGACGCCTGATGATGGTGCCCTTCATCCCGACGACCGTCGCGGCGCAAGCTATTTTAACGGGCGGGACTCAGGCGCAGAAAGAAACTTATTTGCTGAAGATTGTCGAGCACGGCGCAGCAACTCTGGCGCTATCGGAAGAAAACGGGTCCTTCGATTTATCCGACATCACCGCGAAAGCGGACCTGGGAGCGGATGGATATGCGCTGTCAGGAACAAAGATATTGGTTGAAAATCTCGACGCTTCTGAAATTTTACTTCTGAGTGCAAAGGTAAACGGCGCGGTGCAATTATTCGTTTTTGAAACGTCGCTAATTCCAAAAACCGCAATGCGGCGGGAAATCCTTATTGATGAAACAAAGCGCGCCTTTACGCTGACACTGGACGGAATTACTTTGCCAAAGTCCGCGCTTATGGATGAGGCCAAAACTTCGGCGACGCTTCATCGCATCGACCTGGTCTCAAACCTGTTGTCCAGCGCAGAGCAGGTCGGCGGGGCGCAATCCTGTATCGATTACACCGTCGATTATCTCAAAACCCGCAAGCAATTCGGAAAACTCATCGGATCTTATCAAGCCCTCAAACACACCATCGTTGACGCCTATGTCAGCTATGAAAAGGCCCGCAGCCTTCTCTATGCGGCGGCGCATAGTTTTGAGGAGCAAGGCAAAGGCGAAGTCGCCACGCGTATGGCCGCCGTCGGGGCAGGGCGCGCGCTGTCTTTCGCCGCAGACCGCGCCATTCAATTCCACGGCGGGTTTGGTTTCACCTATGACTGCGATGCGCAGCTCTATCGCCGCCGCGCCATTTTCCATGACAGCCTATTTGGGAATAGACGGTGGCATAAAAAGCAATTGGCCGCGCTCCTGTTTAGCTAGGTGTCTGCAAGCAGGGATGGGCGCAGGCACTTGCGCCTGCTACAGATACGCCATGACCGAAGGCGCCATCAGGCTTAGCATATTTCTCGGCGTCCTGATTCTGATGGTCGCGCTGGAAACCTTATTCCCGGCGCGGGACCGCGTGCAAAAACGGTCCTCCCGCTGGGTCACAAATCTCGGGCTCGTTATTATTGACACATTGGCGGTACGGTTGCTCTTTCCGTTTATAGCCGTAGGCGCCGCGTTTTGGGCGAGCGCTAACGGATGGGGTCTTCTAAATCTTATACCCCTGCCGACATGGCTCGCCGTTGTGCTTTCAGTCATCATTCTGGACATGATGATTTATTGGCAGCACGTGGCCTTTCACAAACTCCCGGTTCTTTGGCGATTGCATAAGGTTCACCATGCGGACCGCGACCTGGATGCGAGTTCAGGCCTGCGTTTTCATCCCGTCGAGATTATCATTTCCATGGTCTATAAAATGGGCATTGTTATCGTATTGGGCGCGCCCGTTCTGGCGCTTATTATTTTTGAAATTCTACTCAATGCTTGCGCGATCTTTAATCATGCGAATGTGCGCTTGCCGCGTTGGATTGAACGACCCTTACGGCAAGTGGTGGTGACGCCAAAGCTCCACCGTATTCATCACTCCGTCCTAGAGCGGGAGACGAATACAAATTATGGGTTTTCAGTTATTTGGTGGGATAAAATTTTCCGCTCTTACACGGACAAGCCCGAGGGCGAGCTCACGCTCGGTCTGAATGAATATCAAACGGATGCGCCGTCGGGTCTTTGGTGGAGTCTCGTCGCGCCGTTCAAAAGAAATTAGTGCATTTCTCGTAGGAATAGTTTCAAAAATTGGGCGAAGACTGCCCATTTTTTAAAGCTCAATAAATTATTTAAACGAGAATTACACCGATTATTCAACCGTGACGGATTTCGCGAGGTTGCGCGGTTGATCTACATCCGTGCCGAGCGCGACCGCCGTGTGATAGGCGAGTAGCTGCATCGCGACCGTGGTCAGAAGTGGCGCAATAAACGGATCTGATGATGGCACAATAATGAGGTCATCCGCCATGCTGCTTCCGGTTTTTGCCCCTTCGGCGTCAGTTACCAATGTGACGCGCGCACCCCGGCTGGCAACTTCTTGCAGGTTGGAAACTGTCTTCTCGTAAAGCTCATCCATAGGCGCGAGAACAATGACGGGTGTGCCGTCCTCAATTAGCGCGATAGGACCATGTTTCAGCTCGCCCGCGGCATAGCCTTCGGCGTGGATATAAGCGATTTCTTTAATCTTCAGCGCGCCTTCATAAGCGATCGGCACTTGCGCACCGCGGCCAAGATAAAAGGCCGACCGAGACGGCGCGAGCGTCTTGGCGATGCCGGCGATTGACGCGTCGAGTTCCAGAGCCTTCGTTATCAAGCGCGGCAAGGAGATAAGTTCTTTTGACAAGCGCAACAGCTCTTCATCACTTATGACCCCGCGCGCTTGCGCGGCGGAAAGTGAGAGGGTGGCTAAGGCGGTTAGTTGCGCCGTAAAGGCTTTCGTTGAAGCGACACCGATTTCGGGTCCAGCGAGGATCGGCATGGCAATATCGGCTTCGCGCGCCATGGTCGAGGTCATGACATTGACGAGTGCTGCCGTGGTCAGCCCGTTTTCTTTGCAATATCGCAGCGCCGCCAATGTATCGGCAGTTTCGCCGGATTGAGAGATGGCAACGAAGAGCGAACGCTCGCTGAGGACAGGACGGCGGTAACGGAACTCAGATGCGACATCGATATCAACGGCGAGGCCTGCGACCTGCTCAAACCAATATTTCGCAACCGCTCCGGCGTAAAAAGCGGTCCCGCAGGCGATTAAAATGATGCGGTCGAATTTCGTAAAATCCAAGGCCGGTGCGATGTCTGTTGCGCGCATGGGACGGGTTCGGTCATCGTCCAGAAAATGTGTCAGCGCGCGCGTAATTATCTCGGGTTGCTCATAAATTTCTTTGAGCATGAAATGCGAATATTTGCCTTTTTCCGCGACTTCGGGACCGCCTTTAATGATCGTGATCTCGCGCGTGACAGGTGTATCGTTTTCATCAAAAATCTCATACCCATCAGGACGAAGAATGGCCCAATCACCTTCTTCCAAATAAATGAGTTGGTTTGTTAGCTGCGCCATCGCCATCGCGTCAGAGCCGAGAAAATGTTCCGTCCCGTCGGGGCCAATCCCGAGCGCCAATGGGGAGCCCGCACGGGCGCAGTAAATTTCATTGGGATTGTCGTCGATGATGACACCAAAAGCATAAGCGCCGTGCAATTGCTTTAAGCTGTTTGCAAAGGCTTCAGCGGGGGCCGCGCCCTTCGCGAGCTCCATATCCACCAGATGCGCGACGACTTCGGTGTCAGTATCAGATGAAAATTCGCGCTCGCCGGAGAGCCGCTCCCGCAGCTCCAAATAATTCTCGATGATGCCGTTATGCACAACCGCCACGCGTCCCGAGCGGTGCGGATGGGCGTTGGCTTCATTGGGTACGCCGTGGGTCGCCCAACGTGTATGGGCAATCCCGATTTGTCCGTCCATTGGCTCTTGCGAGATTTTGGCTTCCAAATTTCGGATTTTGCCTTCGGCGCGCCGTCGATCCAAATTGCCATCCGTCAGGACGGCAATGCCGGAGCTGTCATAGCCGCGATATTCCAAGCGTTTCAAACCGTCGATGAGACGGTCTGTCACCAGACGATGTCCTGCAATGCCAATAATGCCGCACATAAATTCAGTCCTTCATTTCCCTAACCCCATCTTAGACGAGAAGTCTTCAATAGTGATTAAACTCAGGAAAACGATGCATTTATGGCGAAAATCAGTTTTACGCGGATTTATCCACGTCAAGGCGGGCCTTAAGCGTCGACGGTGTCATCGATTTCAGCACTCCAAGCGCCAATGCTGGCCAAACCGTTCATACGCGAACGATGGTTAAATGCGGCTTGCGCGGCGTCATAGTTTTCGGCTTTGCCTTTCCATGCGAAGAGCGCGGATTGCTGTAGGGCGCGGCCATATGAATAGGTGAGTTTCCAAGGGAATCCGCCAACTTTATTCATCATATCGAGATTGCGTGTGGCTTCCTCATTTTTCTGTCCGCCAGACAGGAAGGCGATCCCGGGAACAGCGGACGGTACCGTGTCTTTGAGGACTTTGATGGTCCGTTCGGCGATTTCTTCGCGAGTGGGCTGCTCGGCGCATTTTTGCCCGGCCACGACCATGTTTGGCTTTAGGATGATCCCTTCCAGCGCCACGCCTTGCTCATAAAGCTCAGTAAAGAGGGAGTTGAGGGCTTTCTCAGTCACCTCGTGGCAACGCTCTATAGAATGGTGCCCGCCCATAAGAACTTCCGGCTCAACAATCGGAACAATGCCCGCTTCTTGGCACAGCGCCGCATAACGGCCGAGAGCGTGGTTGTTCGCTTTCAAACCACCGCGTGTTGGCGTGGAGCCGACATATTGATCCGGATGGGAAATCTCGATCACCGCCCGCCATTTGGCAAAACGTGCGCCAAGCTCGTAATATTCCGTCAAGCGCTCGCGCAGACCGTCTAGGCCTTGCGTGATCGTCTCGCCGGGGCGTCCCGCCAGCGGGGTAATGCCCTTATCGACTTTAATGCCGGGAATGGCGCCCGCGTCTTGAATAAGTTTGACGAAAGACGTGCCGTCCTTGGCGGATTGGCGAATGGTCTCATCGAAAAGAATCACGCCGCTAATGTGGTCATTCATCGCGGGCTGGGTTCTGAACAGCATTTCGCGCCAGTCGCGGCGATTGTCTTCATTGTTCTCAGTGTCAATCGATGCGAGACGCTTTCCGATTGTGCCTGTGCTTTCATCGGCGGCTAAAATACCCGTGCCGGGCGCAACCATTTTTACAGCAATTTTATTTAGGGCTTCGAGATCCATGATATACTCCGGGTTTAGGCTTAGGTTTGAGGTTTAAGAATTTCCACACCGGGCAAGGCTTTGCCTTCCATCCATTCCAGAAAGGCTCCGCCCGCAGTCGATATAAAGGTGAAATCATCCAGTACATCGGCGAGCGCCAGCGCGGCTACTGTGTCGCCGCCGCCGGCAACGGCGATGATGCTGTCTTTGCGGCATAGCTTGGCCGCGTATTTCGCGCACTCCACGGTCGACGTGTCAAACGGCGTGAGCTCAAAGGCACCCAACGGACCATTCCAAATCAAGGTTTGAGACGCGTCCATGGCGTCCAAGATGAGGGACACCGTGTCCGGTCCTGCGTCGAGGATCATTTCATGCGGAGCGACATCGTCCAGCCCGCAAACGCGGCTTTCGGCATTGGCTTTAAAGTCAGTTGCGGCCACAACATCCACAGGCAGGATGATACGGCAGTTTTCTTTTTTCGCTGCGGCCAGAATATCCAGAGCTTTGGGTTTTAAGTCTTTTTCGCAGAGAGAGCCGCCGACATCATGGCCTTGCGCGAATAAAAAAGTATTCGCCATGCCGCCGCCAATAACAAGCGTGTCGAGGCGGGAGACGAGGTTTTCGAGAAGGTCGATTTTGGTGCTGACCTTTGCCCCGCCAACAATCGCCATGACGGGCGTTTTGGGATGGTCCAGCGCGGCGGCCAAATGGTCTAATTCACGCTCCATCGCGAGGCCCGCATAGGACGGTAAATATTGTCCGACAACGGCGCTGCTGGCATGATTGCGGTGAGAGGCAGAGAAGGCGTCCATCACGAATATATCGCCAAGGCTGGCGAGAAATTGCGCCATCTTCGGATCGCCGTCCGTCTCCATTTTGGCAAAGCGGGTATTTTCGACGAGGATAATCGCGTCTGGCTTCATCGCAGCAATGGCGTCCGCGCTTGGTTTTTCAATAAAGGTCACAGCTTTTCCGATGGCGGTTTCCAAAGCGGGCACGATAAAGCGCAAGGATAATTCCGGGTTGGGTTCTCCCTTCGGGCGGCCGAAATGCGACAGAAGAACGATTTTCGCGCCATGCTCTTGCAGGTAAGTTATTGTTGGCAGAGCGGAGCGAATACGCGTGTCGTCGGTAATATTGCCGTCATCATCACGCGGGACATTAAAATCCACACGGACGAGGGCGGTTTTTCCGTTTAGGTCTGCTGTTTCCAGCCGCGTAAAACTCATGCTTCGTGTTCCATTTTTTTACCCATTTCTCGGGCCACGTCTATCATACGGTTCGCAAAACCCCACTCATTATCATACCAGGCAATGATTTTCACCAAATCCCCGTCCATGTCTTTGGTAAGCAAGGAAGCGAAAATCGCGCTATTCGGGTCGTGGTTCAAATCCGAACTGACGAGGGGGTTTTGTGAATAACAAATAATGCCGTCCATCGGGCCTTTCGCGGCTTCTTCCATCACGGCGTTAACCTCCTCGGCTGAGGTTCGCATTTCCGGCTGAAACGCCAGATCAACCATCGACACATTGGCCGTCGGCACGCGCACCGCAGAGCCGGACAGCCGCCCTTGAAGCTCAGGAATGACCAGACCCACAGCCTTTGCCGCGCCTGTCGAGGTCGGGATCATGTTCAACCCCGCCGCCCGCGCACGGTAGAGGTCTTTATGGGAGTTATCCAGAATGCGCTGATCCTGCGTATAAGAGTGAACCGTCGTCATAAAACCACGGCGAATGCCCACCGTTTCCATCAAAACTTTCGCGACGGGGGCAAGGCAGTTTGTTGTGCAGGACGCGCAAGAGACCACAATATCGTCTTTCGTCAGGTCCCCATGGTTCACGCCATAGACAATGGTTTTGTCGACGTTCTGACCGGGGGCAGAAATCAGCACAGCTTTAGCTCCGGCTTTTAAATGCGGCTGAACACTCTCTTTGGAGCGAAAAATGCCTGTGCAATCCATGACAACGTCGACGCCCATACCGCCCCAATCGACGGCGCCAGGGTCGCGTTCATGGCTCATGGCTACACGGGCTCCGGCATATTCAATACAGCCGTCGCCGACCTCAACATTTTCTCCAAAACGCCCGTGCACACTGTCATAGCGAAGTAGGTGCGCGGAGGTTTCAATTGCCCCCGGTGAATTGATAGCAACCAGCTCAATATCCTTTATGCCGTATTCAACGAGTGCGCGCGTCACCAGACGACCAATACGGCCAAACCCGTTAATTCCGATTCTTACCGTCATTTTTGTCCTATATCCCTTGATTTGCGAGACCTTAAAATTTTAAACCCGTTTGGCAGTCGCCCCAAACAAGTCAACAAAATCCCCTTGTCCTTACGCACATTGCGGGCCATTCTGTTAATATATTGACGTCATTGGGTGAATAATATGGATGACAGCGCTGACATAAAATCCGCCAAGGCGGCATTGGATAAATCCGTGGAGTCTTTGGAGGCGGGGGTGAAGCAACTCTTGTCCCGAATGAAAACATTGGAAGCCGGTGCCAATGATAGTGAGGCCTTTCGCGAGGACCGCGCCAAGCTCGCGGGGCAACTCGACGAGATGGCTGCGCAGGCTGAGGCGGCTCAAAACGCTTTGGCACAACGCGAAGCCGATTTTACGAAATTGACGAAGGACAGCGAGGCTGAGCTGGACCAAATCATGAGTGTGGTGCGCGGGGCACTTGAGCGGTCCCTCTAAACGTGTGGACAGAAAGAGCAGGATAAGATGGGCAAAGTCAGCCTGGATATAAATGGGCGTAAATACGCCATGGGGTGCGAGGACGGCGAAGAAGAACGCCTGCTCCGCTTGGGTCAAAAACTCGATGACCGCGTCACGCAAATGGCCAATCAATTCGGCCAAATCGGCGATCTGCGCCTGCTTGTCATGGCGGGTATCACCATGATGGATGAGGTCGAAGACACGATGGAAAATGTCGACCTGCGCGTTGATGCCCGCGCGGCAGGCCTGCGCAAAGAACGCGACGCGGCTACGCTCGCCAGCGCCAAAAGCCAAGCCGAAGCGGCGAAGGCGCTAAACGCGGCGGCGAAACGGATTGAAGGCTTAGCGGCGAAGTTGCAGGGGTGACGCAGGCAATCGATGAAGTCGATTGAAAAGGAACGGAGCCGGCGTAGCCTGATCAGCGCGGTTGCCAGCGCTATTTTGATTTCAGGGTTTTTGCTGTCTGCCTGCGTAGCAGAAATACCTAAGGCCGCTATGGCGAGCGGGGGGTTGTTCGCGATTAGCAAAGCATAACGGATACAAATAATGCCCCGTAATCTTACGACCTCATTTTTGCCGGACAATCCGGATCACCTCTCCCGGTTCTGCGCTTTGTTGCATTTCATTCCCCAAATGAAATACGGTCACTTCGCGGGGCCGTTATCCGAAAGCATCGCTGCGTGGCCGGGCAATTCGCGCAAGCGAAATGCGGAAGCCTCGTAAACATCCTTTAGACTAAACCACTGGCAGCCATCGAGGCCGCCGCCACGCAGGCAGTCCTTCTTTTGAAGGAAGACGTCCACATTCGGCAGTCCTGGTTGAAAACCTGTTTTCAACGGAAATGGGCTGCGAGCGTGACCGCCTATCCGGGTTTCGGAAGCGCATATGTGACTGTCGCAACAGACGCAGGATCTTCACGACCATCACCAAAAATCCGCACATCCATTACAGCCAGCGTTTTTCCGATGCGCACCATCTGCGCCTCCGCCCGCATGCCGGGCCCAATACACGGCCGCAGAAAATTTATATTCAAACTGGACGTCACAGCCATAGGCGTAATGCCGAGTTTTGTGAAGACGCAGACATAGGCGACGGTATCGGCGAGGCTCATTTGCGTCGGGCCACTAATCATATTTCCGGGCCGCATATGAGCAGCATTTGTTTCGAGACGTGTAACGGCAAAGCCGTCCCGCATCTCTGTCACAATGGGCCGGGTGCCTTCGCCCGTCAGATGCGCCCCGAACATGGCGTTTGTTGCGGCAATATCGGTAAAGCTCATGATGCGCCTTTAAGGGCTTGGCGGACGGGAAGCTCGGTCGTAAATTTAAGTTTTTCCATCGCGAAACTGGCTGAAACATCGGACACGCTCACTTTGGAAATCAGACCTTGATAGACGCGGTCATAATCAGACACGCTGCCGACCATCATTTTCAGGATGTAATCGACATCGCCCGCCAAGCGGTAAAACTCGACGATCTCCGGCACGCTCTCCACCGCTTTTGTAAAACGATCTGCCCAAGTTTTGGAATGGTCATCCGTGCGAACAGAAACAAAAACGGTGAGGGGTAATCCGATTTTGACATTGTCCACCAAGGCTACGCGGCGTTCCAAAACCCCGTCCGTTTCCAATTTGCGCACCCGCCGCCAGCATGTGTTGAGCGAAACGCCTATCTCCTCGGAAATCGACTCGAGTGAGCGGGTTGCGTCAAATTGGAGAATTTCCAAAATCTTTACGTCATGTCTGTGTAAATTTTCGCTCATTGCATAGGAATATCAAATTTTTTTATCAAGTCATGTCATTTTTCAGGAGGAAAACGCAGAATTTTCGACCGAAAGTCTGATATTTTGGGCAAAACGAGGATAAGACCATGTTGCACAGCAAAATATTAGATCCAATTCACCCGTCCTCAGCGGGCGCAGCGGTGGGCTCCGCCTTGCCCCCGCTCTTCTCAGCGCTTGACAAATTGATTGGCAAGACGCCGCTTATCGCCGTGACATTGAAAGATAAAGGCGAGCTGCGAACTATCTATGCGAAGCTGGAATATTTCAATTTGTCAGGCTCGATCAAAGATCGGATGGCGCTGGAAGTGCTGCGCTGCGCTTATATCTCCGGCGCGCTGCGTAAGGGCGATATGATTGTCGAGGCGACATCAGGAAATGCCGGGATCGCGTTTTGCGCAGTTGGGCGCGCACTGGGTCATCCCGTGCGGATTTATATGCCCGATTGGATGAGCACTGAACGGATTGCATTGATGAAAAGCTATGGCGCGGAGGTTGTCTTGGTCAGTCACGCGGAAGGTGGTTTTCTCGGCTCCATCCAAATGGCCGAAGATTTAGCGCGCGCGCGCAATGACGTTTTCCTGCCGCGGCAATTCTCTAACCCGGATAATTGCAATTCTCATTGCAAAGGCACCGGTCCGGAAATCATTGCGCAGCTCGGCTATTGTCCGGATCGTTTTGTTGCAGGTGTAGGCACGGGCGGAACCGTGATGGGCGTCGGCACGGCCCTGCGCAGCGTATGTCCTTCGACGAAAATTCATCCGATGGAGCCCGCAGAATCGCCGACGCTCACCACAGGTCACAAGGTTGGCAAACACCGCATTCAAGGCGTGTCAGATGAGTTTATTCCGGACATCGTCTGCCTGAAAACGCTGGATGAGATTGTCTGCGTGAATGATGGTGACGGCATCATCATGGCGCAAAAACTCTCGGCAGAGCTGGGCCTTGCCGTTGGGATTAGTTCAGGTGCAAACTTGATCGCGGCCCTAAAGCTAGCGCGCGAGCATCCAAGCGATGAAATCGTCACAATTTTCTGCGACGACAGTAAGAAATACCTGACGACAGATTTGACAAAGATTGAACCGATAAAACCCGGTTATTTGTCAACCGATGTTGAGCTCCTCGATTACGCCGTAATGGAGGGCTAGCCACCAATATATTGAAATAAATTTGCGTGAAGCTGCGTTCTGATAAGGAATGAGACGCATGTTTTCTGCTTGTGTCCTCTAAGGAAATAGGTGTTGATGAAAATCGCAACTGTTTCGCATTTTAGGGTCAATCATATGCACGCAGATATTCCCTCTATTGAGATACGCCAAAAAGCGACGGATCTCGCCCGCACGCTCGTCAGGACATTACGTGACGACGCGAAACCGGGTATGATGGAAAAATTCTTGGGCGAATATGGTCTGTCCACGGATGAGGGCGTTGCGCTGATGTGCCTGGCCGAAGCTCTGCTGCGCGTGCCTGATTCCGAGACGATGGATGCGTTGATTGAAGACAAAATCGCCCCTTCCGAGTGGAGCGCGCATATCAATAAAAGCAGCTCTACCCTCGTCAATGCGTCGACTTGGGGCTTGATGTTAACGGGAAAAGTGCTCGACACGGATGATAGCCGCGGGATTGTCAAAACCGTTCGTAATCTTGTCAAACGCATGGGCGAGCCCGTTATCCGCACGGCCGTCAAACAGGCCATGCGCGAAATGGGACGGCAATTTGTTCTGGGTCAAACGATTGAAGAAGCGCTGAAAAATCGGCGCGCCGGGTATCGTTATTCCTTCGATATGTTGGGCGAGGCCGCGATTTCCACCGTTGATGCGCGCCGTTATGAAAAAGCTTACCGCGATGCGGCGGAGGCTCTTGCGCCTTACTGCAACTCTGCGTCCGTTCACGATAATCCGGGGATCTCCGTCAAACTCTCGGCGCTACATCCGCGTTATGAAACGCTGCAAACGGGCCGCGTTATGGCTGAGCTGCTGCCGCGTATTTCAAGTCTGGCACATCTCGCCGCTAAATCTGGGATGGGCTTGAATATTGATGCGGAAGAGGCCGACAGGCTGGATATGTCGCTCGAAATTTTCGAAGCTCTCGCCAATGATCCAGCCCTCTCAGATTGGGATGGGTTAGGCCTTGTCGTGCAGGCTTACGGCAAACGCGCATCATCTGTTATCGACTGGATTGCAGATCTGGCGATCTCGACAAACCGCCGCTTCATGGTGCGCCTGGTGAAAGGCGCGTATTGGGACGGTGAAATCAAACACGCCCAAGTTGGCGGACATGAAGCCTATCCAGTGTTCACCCACAAAGCCGAGACAGACCGGAACTATATGCTGTGCGCACAAAAGCTGCTCGACCTGCGACCGCAAATTTATCCGCAATTCGCAACCCATAATGCTCGCAGTGCGGCCGAGGTTTTAAGCCTAGCCGGAGAAGATAAAACCGGATTTGAATTTCAGCGTCTGCACGGCATGGGGGAAGCCTTGCACGAAATTTTGCGGCAAGATACGGGGCTACCCTGCCGCATCTATGCCCCGATCGGCGTGCATCGGGATTTGCTCGCTTATCTCGTGCGCCGCTTGCTTGAGAACGGCGCGAACTCCTCTTTCGTGAGTCAAATCACAGATCGCGATGTCCCGATAGACACCATAATAAAAGATCCGTTCGCGGTCGATATTGGTAGGACAATTATACAACCCGAAGAAATATTTGCCCCGCGCAAAAATTCAAAAGGATGGAATTTACAGGACCCCATTATTTTAGATGAATTCGTGAAAAGCCGGGACGCCTTTGCAGAAAAAACATGGCAGGCCAAACCGCAAATCGCAAAACCTACGCTGGCGAAAGGCGAGGCCAAAATGGTTTTGAATCCAGCCGACGTCACGGACCATGTTGGAGCGGTTCACTACGCGACTCCAAAACATGTCGAGCTTGCTTTTCAAGCTGCAAAACCGTGGGCCGCGCCTGTTGTGGAACGGGCGAAAATCTTGCGGCAAAGTGCGAGCGACCTCGAATCCCGACATGCGGAAATCTTCGCATTGCTCGCGCGGGAGGCCGGGAAGACGGCGGCAGATGCCGTGGCCGAGTTGCGCGAGGCCGTCGATTTTCTGCGTTATTATGCTGGCCAAGCGGAAGTGAATGGCGGCGAACCGCTCGGCACAATTGTGACAATCGCACCATGGAATTTTCCTCTCGCGATCTTCCTCGGCCAAATCGCAGCGGGCTTGGCAGCCGGGAACGCGGTGATTGCAAAACCCGCAGAAGCGACGTGCCTCATCGCTCATTTGGCCGTGAGCATTTTGCACAAAGCTGGCGTTCCGAAAACAGCCCTGCAGAACCTACCGGGCGAAGGAGCTGTCATCGGCGCGGCGCTCACCGCGGACTCACGCGCAAATGGAGTCGTCTTCACGGGTAGCACACATACCGCGCAAATTATCAACCGAACTGTTGCGGATAACCTTGCACCTTCCGCGCTTTTGATCGCGGAGACGGGCGGCATAAATTGCATGATCGTCGACAGCACAGCTCTGCCGCAACAGGCGATTACGGATATCATCGCCAGTGCATTTCAGAGCGCCGGGCAAAGATGCTCGGCACTGCGCCTGCTTTATTTGCAAGAGGATATTTATGAGCCCGTGCTGAAAATGCTGACGGAAGCGATGGATGAGTTAAAGCTGTGCGAGCCATGGGACACGGCAACAGATGTGGGTCCTGTTATCGATGAAACGGCCCGCGCACGCTTCTCTGAGTATATTGCAAACTCCGATATCATTCACCAATCCTGTGATTTGCCAAATACGGGTCACTTCATTCGACCCACACTCATTCGTGTGGCGGGACGCGCGGATGTGAAAGAGGAAATATTTGGACCTGTTCTCCACGTCGCGCAATTTGACCCCGATAATTTGCCGGCAATTGTAAACGAAATAGATGCTGCGGACTACGCGCTCACTTTTGGGCTGCACACGCGGATTGATACGCGCGTTGACGATATCACGCGGCAGTTAAGGGTTGGAAATATTTACGTGAACCGCAATCAAATCGGCGCAGTTGTCGGCAGTCAACCTTTCGGCGGATCGGGTCTGTCAGGCACGGGCCCAAAAGCGGGCGGGCCGGACTATCTACCGCGATTTCTATCGTCGCCTGTACAGCATTTGCCAAAACCGAAAGACCAAAGTCAGATAAATTTAGCGAAGGCGCAAAGCCTTATCGACGCGGTGGCTCAGCCTGAACTAGCAGCTCTGCACACGCTGGATTGTCCGGGACCGACGGGCGAGAGTAATCGCCTGACGACCTATATTCCTGGGCGCACATTATGTTTGGGACCGGATATTGAATTGCAATTAAATTTGGTGCGAGCCACTGGCGGGGTCGGCGTTGCGCTGCCGAATTTAGACTTGGATGCGCTGGAACATCTTCAGGGGTTTGCGAGTGTCGTTCATTGGGGCGATGCTGATGATCAGAGGGAGGCCCGCCAAGCATTAGCACGTCGGGAGGGGCCAATCTTGCCGCTGGCAACTGGGAAAAACATCGCATGGGCGCTTACGGCGGAGCAACATATCTGTATTGATACAACGGCGAGCGGCGGCAATACGGAGTTACTTTCAGGCGGCGCCTAAAGTGAGCCGTCGATGAGTTTCATCACGCCGGAGAAATCCAGCCCGTCTTCACCCGCGCTTTCCATCAAAGCGTAAAGCGCCATGGCTTGTGCGCCTAGCGGTGTCGCGGCTTTGGCGGATTGCGCGGCGTCTTGCGCGAGACGAAGATCTTTCAGCATCATCGCCGCCGCAAATCCGGGCTGATAATCGCGATTGGACGGCGCTGTCTCTACAGGGCCGGGCGCGGGACAATAGCTCGTCATAGACCAATTCTGCCCCGACGCGGTTGAGGAAATATCGAAAAAGGTCTGCGCATCCAAACCGAGTTTTTCGGCCAAATTAAACGCTTCGCACGTGCCTATCATATGAATGCCCAGCAGCATATTATTTGCGATTTTGGCGACTTGACCATTGCCCGCGCCGCCCGCGTGGAAAATGTTTTTGCCCATAATTTCCAAAATCGGTTTAGCGCGAGCATATGCCTCATCCGTCCCGCCGCACATAAAGGTCAGCGTCCCTGCCGCTGCGCCGCCGACACCGCCCGACACCGGTGCGTCGATCATGGCGAACCCTTTGTTTTGCGCTGCTGCGATGACTTTGCGCGCCGAATCTACATCGATGGTCGAGCAATCAATGAACAATGTTCCGGGTTTCGCGTGTTTCATGACGTCCGCATAAACCAGCTCAACATGCTTTCCTGCGGGCAGCATGGTAACGACGATATCGGCAGGCGCGACAGCATCTTTGGCATTTTTAGCTTGGATACATCCCGCCTCGCCGGCTTGAGCGAGCGCATCAGGACTAATATCGAGCGCGCGGACCTCGCGGTCAGTTTTGGCGAGATTGGACGCCATGCCGAGACCCATATTGCCCAATCCGATAAATGCGATTGTGCTCATGGCAAAAATTCCAGTGGTGTCATGGCGCGGCGCGATAAGACCCGCGAGACTTGGGCGGGCGTAATTTCGTCCATATTATGAGACCATTTCGGATTGCGGTCTTTATCAATTAATTGCGATCGAATGCCTTCATAGAAATCTTGCGTTTTCAAAAATCCAAGAGAGTAATCCAACTCTCGCGACATGGCCTCACGGAAACGAAGTTTTGCCCCCCGGCGCATAGCTTCCAGTGTGACGGATAAGGCCAAGGGTGATTTACGGCGCATGGATTTCGCTTGTTTGGCGGCCCACTCTGAACCGTCCGCATCCAGCGCGCGCAAGATGGCGGGAACTGTGGGTTCGTCGAAACATGATAAAGCATTAGGTAACGGCTCAGCTTCAGGCGGACGCCGTACAAAGCCTTTCATGACATTGGCAACTGCGCTGTCGCTTCCGTCTAGATCAGCATCAGCCAGAGCCTTAATTAAATCACCATGACGGTCGGTCGGGACGTAAGCATTTGCAACACCCAGGTTATAACTTTGCCCCGGCCCAATATTCGCGCCCGTCAGGCCCAACCAATTCCCCACGGTATTTCCCAGTCGCGGTAAAAAATATGTTCCGCCCACATCGGGAAAATATCCAATGCCAGTTTCCGGCATAGCGAAGCGCGTCGTGTCGCCCGCCACACGCAAACGGCCGTGAACGGAAAGCCCCACACCGCCGCCCATGACAAAGCCGTCAATCAGCGAAATATAAGGTTTGGGATAACGGAAAATATATTCATTCAACGCATATTCCGTGCGCCAGAATTTTTCGGCGCGAGGGTCGCCCGCTTTACCGCTGTCATGCAGCAAAATGACATCTCCGCCTGCGCAAAAGGCCCGCTCTCCCGCGCCATCAATGACGACTGCGCCAATCGCGGGGTCGACTGCATAATCTTGCAGAGCGCGAGTCATCTCAACGCACATCTCTTCCGTTAAGGCGTTAAGCGCTTCGGGTCTATTTAGGGTGATATGGCCGATGGCCCCACGTTTGCGCGCTTTTAGCTGGCTCATAATCTACCTCTCACTGTCTGGTCAGACTGCGCCCTACAATCATGCGCATAATTTGGTTTGTGCCTTCGAGGATTTGGTGGACCCGCAAATCCCGCACGATTTGTTCCAGTGGGTAATCTTTTAAATAGCCATAGCCGCCGTGAAGCTGCAGCGCATCATTGGCAATTTTTGAGCACATATCTGTCGCAAAGCGTTTCGCCATGGCGCAAGCTGCACCCGCATTCGGAGATTTTTGATCGAGTAAATCCGCGCCGCGATAGAGCATCAGACGCGACGCTTCTAATTCCGTCGCCATATCGGCCAGCATGAATTGGGTGTTCTGGAATGCCCCAATCGCTTTGCCAAATTGCTTTCGCTCTTTTGTATATTCCAATGTGGCATCCAAAGCTTTTTGCGCCCCGCCCAAACTACAGGCACCAATATTTATCCGTCCGCCGTCGAGGCCTGACATGGCGAAACGAAAGCCTTCGCCTTCTGCGCCGACGCGGTTGGAGGCGGAGATGCGGCAGTCTTCAAAAATGACTTGGGCGGTGGGCTGTGCGTTCCAGCCCATCTTTTTCTCATTCGCACCGAAGCTCAATCCGGCTGTGCCTTTTTCAACGACGAAACAGGAAATCCCGCGCGCCCCGTCATCCGATGTGCGGGCCATGACGATGTAGATGTCCGACCAGCCAGCGCCGGAGATAAAAGTTTTTGTGCCGTTGAGAATATAGCTATCGCCGTCGCGTGTGGCCTTGGTGGAGAGTGAGGCGGCGTCGGATCCAGCGCCGGGTTCTGTCAGGCAATAGCTGGCGATAAACTCTCCCACCGTGAGCTTGGGCACATATTTGGCGCGCAGCTCGGCGCTGCCGTAGCGGTCAATCATCCATGTCGCCATATTATGAATGGTCAGCATGGCCGTATGCGACACATCCCCCGCCGCTAACTGTTCAAACACAAGCGCTGAGTCCAGCCGCGAGAGCGCCGTGCCGCCATGGTCTTCCGATGTATAAATGCCGCAAAACCCGAGCTCGGCAGCTTTAGTAAATATGCTGCGATCCAAGAATTTCTCCTCATCCCACATAGCCGAATGCGGCGCGAGTTCAGCGCTCGCAAATTGCCGCGCCATATCCTGAATCATCGTTTGTTCTTCGGTGAGGAGGAAGTGCATTTAAATCAATTCGCTTTATGTTGAAGGTCTTCAAACTTTTCATTTAGAAGTGCTTGATGATTCTCTGTAGCCTCGAACCATGACTTTGGAAGAAAATGCATACCTTGGCTATGCAGCTTTATCGCACGACTAATTTGATACGCAGCCAAGTCAAAAGGCACTTTACCTACCCCTGTTCCCAGGCCTGGTACGGCAACTCTGTTCAAGTGATCTCTAATCATTTCACCCTTCACGGAGCCTTCCTTAAAACGCCCCTCTCTCAGTAATATAATGACAGCTCTCATTGCCAAATAGGGATTAATGGTATCCTCTCCCAAATACATCGGCACTCTCATGGTTGGAGCGGCTATCAAGTACTTCGTCTTATCATCACCCGTTTCAACGATTTCTGCTGCACCAACGGGAAGTTCTCCGTGCCAGTTTTTAAGGATCGCCATTCGAACATTGTCTTGCACTTGCTTTCCAAAATGCCAACAGAACCAGGAGTCTAAACCACCATCCATGAAACCGAAGCTATTGGCGGGACTTACCATGCCATCGCATTCGACATCAAAAATTGATCCACGAGAAATCGTGACTCCATCAATTCCACCGCAGAAATTTTCGAATGCGTCACCTAATTCATCGTCAAGAGCAGTTAAAATAATCTCCATCATTTAGTCACCCAAAATGCGGGATAATAAACGCGCTGTCCTCAGTCTCGCCTTCCGGCCAGCGCTGAGTGACGGTTTTGACTTTGGTGTAAAAGCGTAAGCCCTCCATACCATATTGGTTGGCATCACCGAACGCGGAACGCTTCCAGCCTCCAAAGCTGTGATAAGCGACGGGTACCGGAATGGGCACGTTAATCCCGACCATGCCGACTTCGACGCGGTCCGCAAATTCCCGCGCGACCCGTCCGTTTTGCGTGAAGATGGCAACGCCATTTCCATATTGATGCTCACTCGGCAGAGCCAGAGCTTCCTCGAAATTATTGGCGCGCACGATTTGCAATACAGGTCCGAAAATCTCGTCTTGATAGGTTTCCATATCCGGCGTGACATAATCGAGCAGCGTCGGCCCAACAAAAAACCCGTTTGCATAGCCTTGCAGCGAGAAGCCGCGCCCGTCTTTCAAAAGCGTCGCGCCTTCGGCAACGGCTTTATCGACATTGGCGTCAATGCTCTCCTTATGGGCTTGGGTCACGACGGGACCGTAATCGGCGTCTGTGTCTGTGGATATGCCAACCGTCATGGCTTCGAGTTTTGGCATGAACGCTTCGAGGAATTTCTCTGCTGTGCCATCGCCGACGGGCACGACAACGGGCAGTGCCATGCAGCGCTCGCCTGCTGACCCATAAGCCGCGCCAAGAATATCTTTCGCCGCTTGTTCCATATTCGCATCCGGCATGATGATACCGTGGTTTTTCGCCCCGCCCATACATTGCGCGCGTTTTCCGTTGGCCGTGGCGCGGGCATAGACATATTGCGCGATGTCGGAACTGCCGACAAAGCTGACGGCTTTAATCGTCGGGTGATCACAAATCGCATCGACGATCTCTTTGTCGCCATTGATACATTGCAGCAGCCCAACAGGTCCGCCAGCTTCCACGAAAAGCTCCGTCAAACGCATCGGCACTGAGGGATCTTTTTCCGACGGCTTGAGAATACAGGCATTACCAGTCGAAATCGCCATACCGAACATCCACATCGGGATCATGGCCGGAAAGTTGAACGGCGTAATACCCGCAACAACGCCCAAGGGCTTGCGCAAGCTATAAACATCAATACCGGGACCCGCGCCGTAGGTGTGTTCGCCTTTTTGTCCATGCGGAACACCGCAGGCAAATTCGATAACGTCAATGCCGCGCATCACATCTCCGCGTGAGTCGGCGATGACTTTGCCGTGCTCGGAGCTCAGCATATGTGCGAGGTCTTCCATATTATCTTCGACGAGTTGCTTATAGCGGAAGAGGATGCGCGAGCGTCTTTGCGGATTTTCCTGCGCCCATTTACGCTGCGCCTCTGCGGCAGAGGCGACAGCGCCGTCAAGCTCGGCAGGCGTCGCCATGGAAACTTTGGCTTGGACAGCGCCTGTGTTGGGGTCGAATACATCTTTGAAACGACCGCTTGTGCCTTCAATGCGCGCACCGTCAATATAGTGTCCGATGGTTTTCATGTTTATCCCGTTTCTGCTTCGCTCGTCTTATCCCAGTTTATATAGGTTCGCGGCTGCGATGCCAGCCGCGAAAGCGCAGGGAGCGAGGCACAGTCTTTCGGAACTTGCGGCTTTGCGGGACGTATTTTCTATAACACCTTACGGAGATACATACTGATGCGCCGATTAGCTTTGATTCTAACAGCCTTTGCCCTTCCTCTGACTTTGACCGCTTGCGGTGCAAATAACACCCAAGAGGTTGCCGAAATCAATAATGATTGGACCGGAAATGAGATTAAAATCGATGCTTTCAATGACGAGAAAGTCTCGGGCGTCACCTGTCACATGGCACATTTTGATCGCGGCGTTTATGACCGTTTGAAGAAGGGATCTTGGTTCGAAAACCCGTCTAATGGCTCGATCAATTGCGTCCAAACAGGCCCTATCTTGGTCGGAGATATAGATATGGGTAAAAGCGGCGAGGAAGTCTTTCGCCAGCGCCAATCCGCAATATTCAAGAAACTAACGGTTCGCCGCGTGTATGACCGCGACAATGATACTCTGATTTATCTTGTCTATTCGCGCCAAGTCGTAGATGGGTCCGCGAAAATGAGCATTGCGAGTGTGCCGCTTTATGGTGATAATGTTACTTGGACGCGCGCTAAGCCTTAGTCGAGAAGAGCGTCCGCTCGTTCTTTCGCCCAACGCTCTTCCAGATGCGTGCGGGCAATTTTGACGTTCCGCATATTTCCTCGCCAGCCGACATCAAAGAGGTCGCCGATAATCGGAACCAAACCAATCAACCAATCGATGAAGATATTGCCGCCCATTCGGGTCAAATGACCCACCGGCATATCTATCCGGCGCGCTGCGGCCACAATATATCCGGCGACGCCTAGACTGATCGTATCACCGATCCCGGGAATCAATCCAACAATCGTATCCAGACCGATGGGAATAGGGAGAAATGGAATGTTGAACTGCGCGTCCATGAGTTTGGCGAGTGACTCCAAATGCAGAAGTTGCGCTTCCTCCGCGTCATGCCTAAGCTCAAGCTCTGCCAGACGGGCCTGCGCCGTGGGTGAAATAATTTCCATTTCGGATATGGGTGTCTTGGATCGAGGCATAGTGAAAACTTGGGCCACATGACCCTAGTTTTCAATGTTTACATCGTCGAAAAAGCAAAAAGCCTTTATCCGGCGATCTGAAACATATCAAAATTCTCATTCATCGCGACGGAAGCGATAAGGTTTGAGGCTTCTGAAGCCCCGGCAACTTCGGCGTTTACCGTATTGGCTGCTTTTCGCCAGCTGAAGATTTTAGAAAGAGGGGATCCGGCAGGGCAATACCAGCGCCGGACCGATGGGTCCCATTTTGCGCCCAATCGTTTGGCCAAATCGCGATCTTTATACGCGACGTTTAAAAAGTGTTTTGTCGTTGACCGGCTTGCCATGACATCGCTCCATTCTGTTCGTTGAGAAGAACATAAGCGGAACATTAGGAATATGCAAGGGATATATTCCTAATTTACTCTGTCTAGCGTTTTTTGAACAAAAGGGTCATACGGTCGGTTTCGCCGATGGCCATGCGTTCTGCTTCCATCACAGCATTTTCGCCAACACCCCGCAGAGAAGGCGGCAATCTCCAGACAACATCGCCATCTTCCGGCTGGTCTTTCGGATTCGCATTAATCTCTGAGGCTTTCACCAGATCGAAGCCTGCAGCGTCGAAACTGGCGATCAAACGATCTTGATTCAAATATCCGGCGCTGCCTGTGGTCGCATCTTCGTCCCAGTCGTTAGGCGCGCGGTGTTGCACGACGCCGACCATCCCGCCTGGTTTCAAGAGCTGACGGGAGTTTTTCAGCGCTTGGGTGAGATACTCGCCCTCCGTCTCAAATCGCGATAAATTATGTAGAGCTCTGATAAATAAAATAACGTCTAACTGTCCGGCCATATCGCCGGCGGGTGTGCCAAAGGTGGTCGCCGCGATTTTCGGCGCGTTTTCAGGTGCCCATTCAGCGGATTTCGCGACGAATTCCTCCGGCCACTTTTTCTTACTCTCAATAAAGGCTTCATTGGCGAAGGCGAATTCAGGCCACATGTCGATTGAGTAATCAATCCCAACAAGTGTCCCGCTTTCCCCTAAATATGGGGCGAGGATTTTTGTATACCACCCGCCGCCCGGCAAGGCTTCGCCGACTGTCATGCCCGGCGTAATCCCGAAAAATTCCAGCGTCTCGGCAGGATGACGCGCGTCATAGCGGGCTTGGACTTTATCGGGCTGGGCCGCCAGAATTGCGTCCAGCCTTGCCGCGTCAAATTCCGGCGCCGCGATTCTAGCAGAGTTTGAACCGGCGGTCGCATCGACTGGTGTGGCAGCCTTAGACGGCATATCAGCAGGTTCGTTACCGCCGCAACTCGCCAGAATGAGACTGGCCGCAGTTATAGTCAAAAATTTACGCATGAAATTTCTCCGGATAATTTGTGCGGAAGCCTATCAGAGCCCGTTGTCTCTTCCTAGGCTTGGATAAAGTTAGAAGCGGTTTAGGCCGCATCATCTATTGTCTGACGCTTTTCATAAAACTGGCCGTATTTCCTGTATTTCGCGAGATAGCTCGGCACAATAGCTTCAATCGTCTCAGGGCGAATATAAAAGGCGTCAAATCCGAGCGCGTCGTCTGCAACCACATTATCAGTTTTTAAATTCTGGACCTGGTCACGCGTCAAGAACGGTTTCACAAAGGGTAGAGCGCCGGATAACTCTCCGCCGAACCCCATCATATTCGCAGCGAACCATGGCATGGGCGCGAGGAAACGTTTCTTGCCGACGGTCTCCAAAATAAATTCCAGAAGGGCTTTGAATGTATAAGTCTGCGGTCCGCCAAGTTCAAATGTTTGGCCGGACGTTCCGCGCGTCACGGAAATCGCAACGGCATTGGCGACATCTTCGACAAAGACAGGCTGGAATTTGGTTTTCCCGCCGCCGATCAGGGGTAGAGCGGGTGCGAAGGACGTCATCTTCGCAAAGCGATTGAAGAAATCATCCTCTGCACCGAACAAGATTGACGGGCGTAAGATGTCTGCGCTCGGAACATGTCTACGAAGAAGAACTTCGCCTTCGCCTTTAGATCGAGCATAATCGCTCTCGCTCTCGACATCTGCTCCGATGGCTGACACATGTGCGAGATTGTGAATGCCTGCCGCTGCGCAGGCTTCGCCGATGACATCAGGTCCGTTGGCATGCAGGGCGTCAAACGTCTGGCGGCCCGATTCGAACAAGACGCCAACGAGATTCACAACGGCATCGGCGCCGTCTACAGCGCGCGCCACCGATTGCGGAAAGCGTAAATTGGTTTGCATAAGCTGGACTTGGCCGACGTCGCCCATGACTTTCAGCTCATGCGAGGTATGCGGGTTCCGTACAGCGGCGCGAACACGCCAACCACGGGACGCCAGAGCGCGCACGACATAACGGCCCAGAAAGCCTGATGCGCCGAAAACAGTTACAAGACCCGGATTTGCAG
>Ga0209187_1000765_pt1 | contig 48049 bp, 36 predicted proteins | sample BantaG_FD_187430 | JGI IMG/M metagenome (GOLD analysis project Ga0209187, IMG submission 187430) | Marine algal microbial communities from Bantry Bay, Ireland - BantryBay_4 metaG (SPAdes) (version 2) | ecosystem: Host-associated > Algae > Red algae > Unclassified | place: Bantry Bay, Ireland...
TTAGAATTGTTCAAAATGGATCAAGGCAAAAAACGTAGGCGAACCCATAGGTTCGGCGAGGCTTTTTAACGAAGGAACATGAAGAACAAAATAAATAATTACCGTCATTCTAAACTAGAATTGGTATTATTCTATAGTGAAGTCTAGTATTTTCGACACACCATTTCTTGCGGCATCTTCTACAGAGATATGTAATTCGTATTCTGCTTTTGCAGCATCCTCAGGAATTAAAATATTAGTCGAGTAGTCTACTGTCAATGGACTACTATCATATTCTTCTTCTATTATGATATCTAATTCGTCAACAATAATAGAGATTCTAGTTATTCCATCTGTATCAGAAAGTTCTAGAACAAGGTCGAAACTATCTGATGCACTAAGGGTAAAACTATCTGAAGGTTCTTTCACATCTATATTTGTTTCTGAATCATCAGAACACGAAAACATAAAAAGAGAAAGTGTAAAAAGTATTAAGAAACTGAATGAATTTTTCATAGTATTAATTAATTTAAGTTTTAAAAAAATGATTTATATTTCTAGCCAGGCAGTGCGTTAAGAGCATTACGAGGCAGTATCGTTTGTAAATTTATATGTAGCTTTTCGGAGTAGAGAGAAACACTACTCCTTACAAAGTTTCTCTATTCTACAGTCACAAGTTTTGTATCTGGAGGACTAGAGATAGAGAACAACCCAAAACCGTTTGTAATATTAGATGGTATGGTTATCGGTTCAGAAAATGGATTATCGTTATTTAGTTTTTCTACGGCGTTGAAGTATAAATACTCTGCTTCCGTAATAGCAAGTAGATCAAATTCTACTTCATTAAAATCATATGAGCCACGTTCTCCGTATACAAGCATAGTGTGCTTTTCTCCATCAAAAAGTTCGTCACTTATAACGGTAATTCTTTTTTCTAGCGTAGACTCATCTATAGGGTTACTATAGTTTTCATAAAATCTAAAACCTGCACCTATAATTCCAGATGAGTTATCTATAATGATAGGTCTTGCTCGTATTCTATAGTAGTTTTTTTCACCAGGAGGATCATTAATTTCTATTTCGAAAAGATCTCTTTGAAAAAACCTTGTAGGGTCGGTATCTTCACTTTTGGTAATTTTTACATTAGAAAGATCAGGCTTTTGCGGTATAGTTACTGTGCTTATGATATCTTCATATCCATCTGCAGAGCCCTCTATTACATACGTTTCTCCAGGGATAAAATTAGTGTAATCAAATTTCCATAGCGGAAAACGTACGGTTGCAAAATCACTAAAATCACTTACGTCTTTAAATATGTAACCCTCTATAATACCTTCATCTGGCGTTGTTAGTTTTAGTCTTGGATTATCCAAATAGTTTTCTGATGCGTAATCTAAGGTATCCTGTATTCCTATACTGTAGTTAAACAAGATTGTATTAAGACTATCGTCTGCTGGTGTAAGTGCAGCTGTTATAGTCAGTCTAGAATTATGTTCTGGGAGTTCTATCTCTCTGGGTTCTGTTTCGCAAGCATTAAATACTAACAAAAGACTCAGAGCGGATATATAGTTTATTATATTTTTCATGTTAAAAGTATTTTTTTTATTAAAAGCTGATTTGGTAACTAACAGAAGGAATGATAGGTAGTAGTGTTTTTTCAGTGATAATACTTTTTTCAGAGATGATATTTCCTGTATTATCTCTTACTATTTCTGTATCTAAACTAAGGTAAAAAGGATTTTTTCTATAGTATGAGTTATACACACCAAGCACCCAAGTCCTGGTATATTTCTTTTTCTTTTTTATAAAGGAGATACTCCAGTCTAGTCTATGACTTGCTGACATCCTAAAAGCATTCTTGTCACCACCGTCCGATTGGTATCTTGCTGAATTGGCGAAACCAGTTTGAACCGAGTTAAAACTTGGATACTGATACTGAGGGAGGGTTACTGCATTTCCAGTTCCGTAAATCCAGTTTGCAGATAATTTTATATTTTCTTTTATATCATATGATATAACAATAGAGGCATCGTGTCTTCGGTCATAACGAAAAGGAAATTTTTCTCCTTGATTGATATCCTCAAATTGTCTATTCGTCCAACTCAGTGTATAGCCTATCCATCCTGTAAGTTTACCTTTTTTCTTTTGAAAAAATACCTCCGCACCGTATGCTTCTCCTTCTCCCTGCGTCACTTTATCTTCCCAGTTCTGTAAGTTATCGGTAAGGAAGGTAGCTCCTTCTCGATAAGAAAGTACATTGTTCATTTCTTTGTAATAACCCTCTATACTTAATTCATAATCCTTGAATTGTTTGGCAACACCAAGAGCAGCTTGCCAGCTTTGTTGTGGTTTTATTCTTGCTGTACTCGGTACCCAGAGGTCAGATGGTAAGCTTATTGCTTCAGTGGCAAGCAAGTTTATATATTGAGACATTGTATTGAATGAAGCCTTTAGCGATAAGGACTCGTCTACAAGATATCGTAGTCCTATTCTAGGTTGTACCGAAGTGTAGAAATTATCTTGTACAGAAAGAGCAGATGCATGTACACCTATGTTTGCTTTGAGCTTGCCTAGTGTCATATCATCTTCTAGGTATACAGCATATTCGGTAGAGATTATATCATCTTCATTACTTTCTAGTTCTTCATTATTCCTACTTTGCGATACACCAGGAGTGTAATTATGGTTGATTACATTCAGACCAAACTTCAGGTAATGATTAGGCATAGGGATATAATCAAAATCGATCTTCATTCCTATATCCTGAATGCCAGAAGTAAGTCGTGTTCCGATAAAGTCTGGATTTTCTACATTGAGCTCTTGGAATTCGTTGATTGTATTTACAGCATATTTAGAATATGTCAAAGTCGTATTTGCAAAAAACTTATTGCTTATCTCATAATTCCATCGTAAAGCTGATATTTGATTTCCCCAGTCTACAAGAGACTTTTCTTTTTGTGAAGGAGAGGTAAAGGTAGCGCCGAATTTATCTTGACCAAAATATCCGCTTAGATAGAGACGGTGCTTATCATTTATCTTATGTTGGATTTTAGCATTAAAGTCATAAAAGTACAAAGACGGTGTTGTTGTTCTATTCTCTTCTTGTTCGATAACGTTCTTCAATATTAAGTCAGCATAGGTTCTTCTACCAGAAATAAGAATAGAGGTTTTGTCTTTGACAAGTGGTCCACTTAGAGATAACTTAGAAGAGATAAGACCTAGAGACAGATCTCCATGCCACTCTTGTAAATTTCCCTCCTTCATTCTTATATCTAGAACAGAAGATAGACGGCCACCGTATCGGGCAGGAAAACCACCCTTTGTAAGGGTGACAGACTTGATGGCATCTGGGTTAAAAACAGAAAAAATACCTAGGGCATGAGCAGCATTGTATACGGGAACACCGTCTAGAAGGATAAGGTTTTGATCTTGACTTCCTCCTCTTACATATATACCACTTGTTCCCTCTACCCCAGATTTCACACCAGGCAAGAGCTGCATAGACTTCATAAGGTCTTGCTCACCTAGGATTACAGGAACAGACTTAAGTTGCTCTACGGGTAGGATAAACTGACTCATCTGAGTCTGGTATTGTATATCTTCCATTCCGTCTACAGCAGTTATGACGATTTCTTCTAACTTACTTTCATAAGAAAGATCTACAGACAAACTAATATCACCATCATTCGTTAGATCTTTCTGAATAGCCTCATAACCAATGTAAGAAAACACGATAGATACATCACCCTCTGGTAGGGTCATACTGAAGAAACCATATTCGTTTGTAGTGGTTCCAGAGCCGGTTTTCTTATCTAATATATTTACACCTATTAACGTTTCTGTTGTTTCTAGATCGCGCACATATCCACTAATAGTATGTCGTATAACTTGATTTTTCTTCTGAGCAGCCTGCCAGTCCTTTAGAGAATAAATAATAACTTGATCATCCGCAATCTTATACTTTAACTCTACAGGTTCGAATAGCTTATCCAATAAGCTAGGTACTGAAATATTATTCTCATCTACAGCAATAACTTTGTCCTTAATGTCTTGAGGATTGTATAGAAACTCTAGTTGATACGCTCGCTCTAGTATAGTGATAACTTCTTGGACGGTACCATTAGAAATTTGTAAGGATACCTTCTTTTTAGTTATATCATCGTTTCCGATTTGCCCCATTAGTGGGATATTGATACTTATTATAAAACTTATAATTATATATTTAATTAATTGCATGGCTTTGATTTTAATAAAAATTTACCATCATCTATTTTTTCACTTTCCAAAGAATAGATGAGAGCTAGTTTAGAAAATACTTTCTCGATCGTCTCGTTATGAAAACCACCGCTGAACGTACAGTTTGTAAAATCAGAAACAGAAAACTCTAAATCCACCATATAGTATTTCTCTAAGTCATATAAGACATCGATCATGGACTGATCATTATACTTTAGCTTTTTAGTGGCCCAGAACATATTATTAGAATTGACATAACTTACAAGACCTAAGGCTCCTGCATCATCGATTTCCGCGATCATATCTCTAGTCAAGATTTCTTCTTGTCCATCACGCAGGTTATTTTCAACCTTTACTTTACCCTCTATCACCTGAACATAGGTCATACCTGTATCTCCGGTGGATACTATAAACTGAGTTCCTAGTACAGTAACATTTACCTTATCTGTTCCGACGACGAAGGGTTTTTCAGGATTGTGTGTAACTTCAAATAATGCTTTACCAGTTAGCTGCAAGTCTCTTTTTTTACCGAAGTTTTTGTAATACTTCAGCGTACTATTTTTTTCTAACCACACAACAGAGTTGTCAGGTAAGATCACTTGTTGGTTATCGTTTTCTGCTAATACCGTTTGGTAGTTATTTACAGTATCGTTAAAAAAGTATAATCCTCCAACAACGGCAAATAGTAAAAAACTTGCTGCTATTCTCAGGGCCCAGGCACTAAATAAATTATGCTCTTGTTTACTTTCAGAAATTCTTGCAAAAACCTTCTTGTAAGCCTGGTCGACATCAAGCTTTCGGTCTAGGTCTTTGTAAGATAATTTTTCTGATGTATCCCAGATCGCTTTTATTTCATTGTATCTAGTCAGATGAGACGCGTCAGATGAGACCCATGTATTAAGAAGCTTCTGTTCATCTTCCGTTATCTCTCTTTCTAGAGCTTTGAAAATTAATTCTGTAAAATTTGTCTTCATAGTAATATCCTGTTTCTACTATAAAGTCGACAAAAGGGTAGGTGTACCCTAGTGAGAAAAATAATTATTTTTAAAATAAATCTAATCGAGGGAGAATAGTGTAAAGAAATATAGCCTCTCTGAGGGTTTTGAGGGCTTTAGAGAGGTGGTATTCGACGGTCTTGGGTGAAATATCTAGATGCTTAGCTATCTCTATATAAGTCATTTGCTCATAACGACTTAGCATGAATACCTGTTTTGTGCGATCAGGTAATTGATCTATATGACCTTGTAAATATTGAAGATTTTCTTTGCTGATAACCTCAGATTCAGGAGAGCTTGTTTCTATAGAGTGTATATCTATATCTTCTACTATTTCTAATTTAGCAGATCGTCTCTTTTCTTTTTTGATAATATCGTAGGAACGGAGAATAACGGCGCGCCTGAGATATGCACTAGGTTTTTCTATCGTTGCTTGCCTGTCCTTATTCCAGTAATCTACAAAGACATCTTGTACAAGCTCTTCGGCGAGACCTAGATTAGGGGCATAGTTGTTAGCTATGGAGACTAACCTAGGATATTGTTCCTTAAAAAGTTTTTCAAAATCTATGCTCGCTTGCTTTCTCATTATCTTGTGTAAAAATATGTATTCACTTTTACAAAAAACATTATTTATTAAAGTTTAGATAGGTAAACACCATATTTAATGCCGTCTTGTCATTTTTTAGCCTACAAGTTAAATATCAAGGAGTGCGCCAATATTATGGTCCGTAAGTTTCTGGATATGTTGAGTAATTTTATCGATCGGCCAGTTCCACCATTTTATATGTAGTAATAGGTCAATATTTTCTTTTGAGAATCTTTTTTTGATTAGCTGAGCTGGATTCCCTCCCACTATTGTGTAAGGTTCTACATCTCTACTTACAAGAGCACCTGTTGCAATTATGCTACCATCCCCTATAGATACACCAGGCATTATGGTTACCCCAGAACCTATCCAGACATCGTTTCCTACCGTAGTATTTCCTTTAGATGGAAAAGCTTTTCCGTTCATGGCATCAGACCAGTCACCACCGAATATGGAAAAGGGATAACTACTTATAGCCTCAGTGAGATGATTACCGCCATTCATTATAAAACGTACGCCCGATGCGATCATACAGAACTTTCCGATGATGAGTTTATCTCCGGTAAAATCAAAAAGATATTTAACATTCTTCTCGAAGTTTTCTACATTTTCAAAATCGTCATAGTAGGTATACTCACCAATTTCTATAAGTGGATTCTTTACTATATTTTTAAGAAAACATAGTTTATCATATCCAGGAATGGGATAGGCCTTATGTGGGTCAGGTATATTCATGTAAAATAAATTAGAGTGGCATAAAGAGAATCATACAACAAAATATAACTTTCTATTATAAACGCTGTTTAATGTAAGGTAGATCTAAAGAAAGACATATTGTAAAATAGAGATACGTTAAATTTTTCATAAGCTCAGGAAAATTTTAAATAGGAGACAATTATAATAAAAAATTCGCCCTACTTTTACAAAGAGCATATATTATGAACATGTAAATGGTTACACTAGAAGCATATCTGGGTTTTCTAAAAATAGAAGAAAACAACTTCGCTAAAAGAATTAATTTCTTCGAGCGTAACCTACATAGTATAGAGCAGTTACCCATTACAGAAAAAACGGAGATAGAGATATATTATCTGCAGGCGCTTTTTGACAGTGGTAAGTATGTACATGTACTTAGGTTTGTGGATGAGTTAATAGAACGGATTATTATTAATAATCTAGTATTAGATAAAGAAGTAGATTCTTATGGAAAACTGATTTTCCTTAAGGGTGCAAGTCAGTACAATACGGATCAGATAGAGCTTTCAGAAAAAACAGCTTTAGAGCTGATAAGACTAGAACCGGGTAATGATACATATAGAAAACTATTAGAAAACTGTTTGCAGAAAAGAGAGAATAAGAAGACGCTTAACCTTAAGGCTGTCTGTATGTTTCTCTTTCTTCTGAGTGCGGCTATTATTGCTGTTAACCTACTGGTAGTAAATCATTTTTATTACCAGTATAAGGAGTTGACAGAAGTTATCTGGAAAAGCTTATTCTTATCAGCAAGTATATTACTTGTATGGAGTTTTGTATCTACTTATCTTAAAATAAAGCAGCGAATAGATAAGCACATAGAAGGTAAAAAACCTAGTGATTTAAAATAAAAACCTATGCTTGTAAGAAAGGGTTATGCCTCTTTTCATTTCCTATTGTTGTAGAAGGGCCATGTCCTGAATAAACGATTGTGTCATCAGCTAGAGGCCAGAATTTCGTCTTTATACTATCTATAAGCGTATCAAAATTTCCACCGGGCAAGTCTGTTCTACCGATACTGTTCTGAAATAAAACATCGCCAGCGATTAGTGTTTTATGTTCTTCGTTATAGAAACTTATGCTAGCAGGAGAGTGGCCGGGCGTAAACAAAACCTTAAGCGTACAGTTACCAAAAATATAATCTTCACCGTCTTTTAGAAAGGTGCTGATTTCTGGAGAGGTTTTATAGGGGATATTATACATCTGACTTACCATGGCACCAGACTGGAGTACAGGAACTTCTCCCTTATGTGCGATAAGGTCTAGCGTATATTTTTCTGCTACATATTTATTACCTAAGATATGATCTATATGGCAGTGTGTATTGAGCAGACCTACAGGCGTTAGTTTATGATCAGCTATAAAACCAGACAGCATTTTTTCTTCCTGATCATTATTACAACCTGGGTCTATAATAATACATTTAGAACTGTCATCATAGAGCACGTATGTATTTTCCTGAAAATCATTAAACGTAAAGGCCTGTACTTTCATTTGTAAACTATTTTGTTACCGTTTTTATTACCAGCTTATTTTAAGAATACAAAGAAAACAAAATCCGACTAACAATTTTCTTTTGATTCTAAAGAAGAGAGATGATTTTCTAGATAGTTCAGCTTTGTTATTCTTGTAGAAATTTATTTTACGCCAACTTAAATCTAAAAGGAAAATCAAATTTCACACCTACAGCTTTCCCGTCTTTAATAGCGGGAAAGAACCCAGTTTCACAAGTTTTTCTTACAGAGCGTAATACTTCTTGATCACATTCTGGGCTTAAGCTTTCCTTTACATAGCTATCTATAAGCTTTCCTTTTTCATCTATTGACAATTCTAATATAACTATTCCAGAGATGCCTGCATTACGAGCGGCAAGGGGGTATCTCGCATTACTGTAAAGTGACTTTAGAAAACCCTCTGAGCCTAATGTGGAGACAGGATTTCTATCTAATGTATCCTGGGAGTAGGTACCATTAGAAAAAACGAGATAGCTAGCTTCATAGAAACCGGTATCTTTTTCTAAATCCACAACAAAAGCTTTAGGAGAACAAGAGAGCATAAAAGACACTATAAAGAAGAAGTAACAAAACGATTTCATAAAGAACTAAACTTTAATGTCAATGCCTATACTTATACCTGCATTACGAGGGACATATTCTTAAATCAGATATCTTCCCAAATATAAAGAGAATGATTATAAAAACCCCGAAATAGATAGCTCCGCAACTACCTTTTTAGCTAATAAAAGAGTAAACTCGTAGCATAGAAATAATTTTTCTTCTATCTTATACCCCATATGTATAGAAGCCTCTTACAAATACTACTTTTCCTGTGTATTGGAACCATCGTTTATGGGCAAAGTATCAATACTAGATTTGGTAAAAACAGGGTACAGTATCACGATGATTTTAACAATTGGTATGAATACGAGACAGAAAACTTCGTAGTTTATTGGTACGGGAAGGGAAGGAATATAGCACATAGTGTTATCCAGATGTCAGAACTAGACCACGATGAGATACAACAAGTACTGGAACATAGAATCAATGATAAGATAGAGATTGTCGTATATCTAGATCTTACAGACCTGAAGCAATCTAATATCGGTTACGAAGAGACATTTATCAACAATACCGGTAAGACGAAAATAGTAGGCAATAAGATGTTTGTTCATTTTAATGGTGATCATCATAACCTGAGAAGACAGATAAGAGAGGGTATAACCTCTGTATACATTAATGCTATTCTTCTAGGGTCTAACCTACAGGAAATAGTACAAAATGCGATCTTACTAGATCTCCCCGTATGGTTCAGAGAGGGACTTGTTTCTTACATTGGTTCTTACTGGGATTATGAACTAGATGATGAGCTGAGGGATATCTTATATCAGGACGAAGACTACTATGATTTCGAAAAACTATCTAGAGATTATCCTAAAATAGCGGGTCATTCTTTGTGGTATTTCTTAGATGTACATTACGGACGATCCTCTATTGCTAATATTCTTTATTTGACAAGAATAAATAGAAACTTAGAAAGTAGTTTTCTATATGTCCTCAATAGAAAACTAGAAACCGTCTCGAAAGATTGGTCTACTTACTACAAGGCGAGGTATGACAAAGAGAAGGATAAGTTCGATGCCGTAGGCGATCTAGAACTTGTGAATATCAATAAGAAAAAATACGCACCCGTAAGTCATATAAAACTTAATACGAAGGGGGATCAGCTGCTTTATGTTGTAAATGATATAGGTAAGTATCAGCTATATATTAGAGATCTAAAAACAGGTCAACAGAAAAAACTTTTTAAGAGGGGAATAAAAAATGATTTTCAGGCAACAGACTTTAATTATCCGGCAATATGTTGGCACCCCAAAAACAAAGAAGTGTCTATAGTATATGAAAAAAGGGATCTCATTTACATACGTAAAATAGAACTAGGATCAGGTGAATATATAGAACAAGAATTACCAGGAAATTTTCAGCGAGTATATTCCATATCCTACTTAGATAAGAATAACTACATCATGTCAGGATCGATAGATGGTTATTCTGATTTACTTAATTATAATACTAAGACCAGAACGGTATCTAAAATTACGGATGACTTCTATGATGAACTCAGTGCAGAGGTAATTATGGAGGAAGGTAAAAAGGGCATATTGTTTTCTAGTAACAGAACAACTAATGATCTGTCGTTTGCATATCTGGACACCATACTTCCACTAGCCAAGTATGATATTTTTTATCTAGACTTATCAGGAGAGGAAAGAACGATAAGAAATATTTCTAATACAGCAAATCAGGATGAATTACAACCCCATTATATAGGAAATAATAAACTGGTCTTTTTACAAAACACCTCAGGTATGCTCAACAGCTATACGGCTAATTTTTTAAGCGACTTTGACGCACAGGCTATGACTAATCTGGACAGAAATATTATAAACCACCATGGTTACGGAGACCAGTATGTATTTTCTACTTACCACGACGGTATGTACAAACTCATATACAAAGATAATTATAGTACACCCATACCTGGTGTAAACAAAACTTCTTTCTATATGGAACAACATCCATCAGAAGAAGTAGTGCCACTGATTATAGATGCGCCTAAGCAGGAGGAGGAAGAGGATGCGGGATGGAAGTTTCAGTCACAGTTTGAAGATCCTAATGATATAGAATCAGTAGATGAGAAAACAGATGTAAGTTTGTTTTCTCAGACGATCAGTAAATTCTTCGAGCCCACTATAGACAGTTCTAAGGTGGTGAAGTTTCTTTCTAATCGTGCGACAACCGCCAGAGAACGTTTTAGGATAGATGATGTAGTTACAAAACTGGATAACGAGGTTCTGTTTGAGGGACTAGAAAGTTATGTAGGAGAGGGCCAAGATCCTAGATTTACACCATTAGGTATCCTTATAAAAGCTAGGACGAAAGATCTGTTTGAAGATTATATAGTAGAAGGTGGAATGAGAATTCCTACGAGATTTAATGGTACAGAATTTTTTGTAACGCTAGATAATAACAAAAAGCTTATAGATAGACAGTTTGCATTGTATAGAAAATCTGTAACAGAAAACACTGTAGATGGTATTGTGAACCCTAATCAGCTAAGGAATAGAATACTGTTAGGGCAGTATAGATTGAAGTATCCTTTTGACATATATAGGAGTATACGTGCCACAAGTACACTAAGAATAGATAGGCAGTATCTTCTGGCGTCGGATGGACCTACGCTGCAAGCTCCTGAGGATAATGTACAGCGTATAGGTATTAAGTTAGAATATGTCTATGACAATACGAGGGACGTCGGACTTAACATTAAGAATGGAACAAGATATAAGATATATGGAGAGGCTATTAACAGATTTGATCTGTCAGTTATGGATGGGTTTTCTTTTGATGTAAGTCAGGCTTATACAACGATTTTTGGAGTAGATGCGAGACATTATATAGGTTTTCTGAGACACGCTGTTCTGGCACTTAGGACTGCTGCAGCGACATCTTTTGGTTCAGAAAGAATTCTGTATCAGATAGGAGGTGTTCAGAGCGATATCATAGGAGGCTATAATAATGCGATACCCGTTCCACAGAAGGAATTTGCCTACCAGGTTCTTGCGCCTAACCTTAGAGGATTTGATACGAATATTAGGAACGGGACAACATTCTGGCTGGGTAATGTAGAAGCGAGACTACCTATATTTAAGTTAATGGGCTGGGACAAGGTGAGGTGGTCTTTTTTTAGGAATATGCAGATCGTAGGATTTTATGATGTGGGCATGGCATGGCACGGCAGTGGACCGTTTAGCGATGAAAACCCGCTCAATACAGTGCAGTTACAAAACCCCCCAGTTGTGCAAGTGAGCGTAGAATATTTTAGAGATCCACTTGTTATGTCTTACGGTACAGGTCTTAGAACGACATTTTTTGGATATTTTGTTCGTGTAGATTATGCATGGGGAATTGAGACTAGAGCCACACAGCCTTCTAAGTTACATGTAGGATTAGGAATGGATTTCTGATACTATAGTAGCTAAGTTTTTAGATAACTTGATCCTCATAAAGAACCCAGCAATTTTGCTCACTATTGGGCATAAAAAAAGATTTCAAATCATCACCTGAAGCTTTTTTGTAATATGACTGAACGGTGCCATAGGCATCAGGGTGACCGAAGTCACACTGAAGAGAAGGAACCGCTACAGGAGTAGCGGGAGGGCAGGCATTTTATATAAAGGTCCTAGATTCTAGCTAAGGTGGATACGTTCGGTGTAGATAACCTAGCGGATTTGCTCACTATTGGGCATAAAAAAAAGATTCCAAATCATCACCTGAAACCTTTTTTTGTAATACATAAACACCCTTATATACAAGACCCCATTTTTCGACCTTACCCCACAAATCCTTTGCTACAGATAGTATACAGGGTAGTTACAGATTATAGAGGGTACAAAAATAGCAAGATTATAGAATGTACTAATATACCTACTATAGCGGAGCCTAGTTTCTGATTATTTCTGGTATAATTCGATTTTTAAGCCTGCTTTCTTCTATCTTTGCTAGTGATGTCTTTATACAACGAAATTACCCAAGCGAAAAAAGACGGCAAGAAAAAATTTGCTGTACTCTTAGATCCAGACAAAGTAAGGCTAGGCCAGCTGGATAAGATATTGCAGTTATCGATAGATGCCAATGTGGACTACTTCTTTATAGGGGGAAGTCTTATTGTAAATGATATGCTGGACGAACTACTAAAGCTTATCAAGCAAAAGTGTAAAATTCCTACCATCCTATTTCCAGGAAACTCCATACAGCTAAGTTATAAAGCGGATGCTTTGTTATTTCTCTCTCTTATATCTGGCAGAAATGCAGAACTGCTTATCGGTAAGCACGTGATTACCGCTCCTTACCTGAAGTTAAGTCCACTAGAAATTATGTCTACTGGATATATGCTGATAGACGGAGGTGTGGATACAACGGTTACCTATATAAGTAACACGCGACCGATTCCAGCAGCGAAGGATGACATAGCCTTATGTACGGCAGTAGCTGGTCAGCTTCTAGGAATGAAGCTTATCTATATGGATGCGGGAAGTGGTGCAAAAAATCCGATCAGTAAGGATATGATAGAATCAGTAAGTGGCGCTATAGATATTCCACTTATCATAGGTGGAGGTATAAGAACTCCAGAGAAGGCAGAGGAAAATGTCAAAGCAGGGGCAGATGTTATCGTAGTAGGAAATGCCATAGAGAAAGACCCAGAACTGATCATGGAAATGTCACTAGCTATACATGCTGCCAGCACAAAAGTCTAGAGCATGATCATTTCAAGACATACAAACCTATAGTGGCGAAAAAAAAGATAATAGTAGATAACACAGACCATATAATCGGAAGAGTATTCCGATCCACGGGAAGCTGGTACGAAGTAGTTCTAGATAATGGCGATATTATGCCCTGTAGAACCGTAGGTAAGTTGAGACTAAAAAACCTTAAAGTTACCAACCCCATCGCTGTCGGAGATTATGTCAAAATCAAAGAAGATGAACACGAAAAGACGGGTAGTATAATAGGAATCTGTGATCGTAAAAACTATGTTATAAGACAGTCGCCTAGAAAAAAACACTTTCTACATATCATCGCAAGTAATATAGATCAGGCAGTAGTTATTGCAACAGTAAGAGAACCGATGCTGAAGCAAGGTTTTATAGATCGTTTTTTATTGATGACAGAGCCTTTCGATATACCTGTTCATATTGTTTTTAATAAGTCAGATGTCTACATGGAAGAGGACCTTTCTACTTATGAATATCTTAAGGAAATATATGAAGAAATAGGATATGTGGTACATCTTGTATCAGCTACAGAACAAGTAGGTACAGATGCGTTACTAAAAATATTCTCTGAGAAAACAACCCTAGTCGGTGGGCAGAGTGGTGTAGGAAAATCTAGCCTTATAAATGCTATGATTCCCGATATGGATCTGCGTACAATGGAGATTTCTGATCACTCCGGCAAGGGACAACATACAACTACTTTTGCGGAGATGTATACCATAGCAAAAGACACACACATCATCGATACACCAGGGATAAAAACCCTGTCATTTAACTATCTAGAGATTACAGATGTTGCACATAATTTCAGAGAATTTTTTAAGGTTTCTGATGCATGTAAATTTAGCAACTGTATGCACAGAAACGAACCTAAGTGTGCGGTAAAAGAAGGTATAGAAAACGGAACCATTAGTGAACTGCGATACTTTAATTATGTCCAGATATTAGAAGAAATAGAAGATCAGAATTACTGGGAGCTACATACCTAGGAAAAGAAAAAATTTTAGTTTTATAATGTGGGCGTGACCCATCGTACCTCTGGGTCGTTACGTCCGCCAGCTCGCTATTCGCTCGGCCTTTCCACTGCGTTACAAGTCTGCGACTAAGGTCGCACTAGCTACCATCACTCACGCGGCAGCGCTGCACTTCCTTGATTCGATGGTATAACTTCGTTTTTACAAAAGCAAAGTTTTTTATTCTGATACACTTGATTCAGAATAGAAAAAATTATACATAAAGGAAGGTTATTCATCCTGAGCTTTCTATCTTAACAACTCGAATTCAACTAATCTAAAATAATAGTAATGAAAAAACTCCTACTTATTACAGCCTTACTTTGTGGTTCGTCCATTTTATATTCACAATCTAAATCTAAAACGGATAATTGGTCGGCAGAAACATTTTCCAATCTAAAGTTTAGAAATATAGGTCCAGCACTCATGTCTGGTAGAATTGCTGATATTGCTATCAATCCTGCAGACGAAAGTCAGTGGTATGTAGCCGTTGGATCAGGAGGTGTATGGAAGACAAATAATGCTGGGAATACATTTGTTCCGATTTTTGATGGTGAAGATTGTTATGCAACAGGTTGTGTTACAATAGACCCATCTAACGATGAGGTAATCTGGGTAGGAACAGGAGAAAATGTAGGTGGCCGTCACGCCTCATTTGGCTGTGGTATATATCGAAGTGGAGATGGTGGATCAACATGGAAAAATATGGGGCTTCCAAACTCAGAGCATATTTCTAAAATTATCATACACCCAGATAACTCAAATATTATTTGGGTAGCTTCGCAAGGTCCACTATGGAGTAAGGGTGGGGAAAGAGGAATTTACAAATCAGTAGATGGAGGTAACACCTGGAAGAGAACCTTAGGCAATACGGACTGGACAGGAGCTACAGAATTAGTAATGGATCATACGAACTCAGATATATTGTATGCAGCAACATGGGATAGACATAGAACGATCGCTGCATATATGGGAGGTGGTCCAGGTACTGGATTGTACAAGTCAGTAGATGGAGGAGAGAGGTGGACAAAGTTGAGTAATGGTCTACCAGAATCCAATATGGGGAAAATAGGACTCACTATATCACCGCAAAAATCCAATGTGCTTTACGCAGCTATAGAACTAGACCAAAGAAAAGGAGCAGTTTATAAATCAACGAATAGCGGAGCTTCATGGAAAAAGATGTCTGATGCCGTGTCAGGAGGAACAGGACCACACTATTATCAAGAGCTATATGCCTGTCCTCATAATTTTGATCGGCTATATCTTATGGATGTAAGGGTCCAGGTATCAGACGATGGAGGAAAATCTTTTCGTAGATTGACAGAAAAAAATAAACATTCGGATAATCACGCCATAGCCTTCAAGGCTAGTGATCCTGATTATATAATACTAGGTACTGATGGTGGATTATATGAAAGCTATGACTTGGCGACTAATTGGCGCTTCTTTGCTAATCTTCCTTTGACACAGTTTTATAAGATAGCTGTAGATGATGCAGAGCCATTCTATAATGTATATGGTGGTACCCAAGATAACAGTACAGAAGGCGGACCATCCAGAACAGATAATATACAAGGTATAGATAATGGTGACTGGAAAGTGGTACTAGACTGGGATGGACACCAGCCAGCAACAGAACCTGGGAATCCCAATATTGTTTATGGACAACGCCAGGAAGGAACCTTAGCGCGTATAGATATGCAAACAGGACAGGTAGTAGATATTCAGCCGCAACCAGGGGCAGGTGAAGATTATGAGCGATACAACTGGGATGCTCCGATCTTAGTTAGTCCACATAATCCTACAACGATCTACTTTGCATCGCAAAGACTATGGAAATCTGAAGATAGAGGAGATAAATGGACGGCACTTTCAGGAGATCTAACTAGAGATCAGAGCAGAATAGAATTGCCAATAATGGGCAAGAAACAAAGCACAGATAATGCTTGGGACCTATTAGCTATGTCTAATTTTAATACCATAACTGCGATAGCAGAATCTCCTGTAAAGAAAGATCTACTGTATATAGGAACTGATGATGGGCTGATTCATATCTCTCTGGACGGAGGAGCTAATTGGTCAAAAAGTGAAGTGTCATCTGCTTTGCCTAATTGTCCTAGTAGAGCCTATGTCAATAATATAGTTGCAGATCTGTATGATGAAAATACGGTTTATATAGCGCTGGATAATCACAAAGAGGGAGATTACAAACCATATATTTACAAGAGCATAAATAAAGGTAAATCATGGAAATCAATATCTAATAATTTACCAACGCGTAATCTAGTGTGGAGGATTGTGCAAGATCATGTAGATAAGGATCTACTATTTATTGGAACCGAATTTGGAATCTATTTCACGAAGAATGGGGGACAGAAGTGGACACAACTAAAAGGTGGACTACCGACGATATCATTTAGAGATTTGACGATTCATAGAAGAGATAATGATCTTATCTGTGGATCCTTCGGGAGGTCTATTTATATATTTGATAATATTGCAGTATTCAGGAATACAACGGATGCCGTTCTAGAGAGTGAAGCTTCATTATTGGATGCGGGTAAAGGTCTTTGGTATATTCCTAGATCTTCATTGGGCTTCAGCACAGGTGTTGGAGATCAGGGTGCCGGATATTTTATGGCAGAGAATCCTGCGTTTGGTTCTGTGTTTACTTATTATCTAAAAGATGGGTACAAGACGAAAAAAGAACAACGCCAGGAATCAGAAAAGGAAAATACTAAGCTTAATAAAGAAAATACGTTTTCTGGATGGGATGCACTAGATCTAGAAATTTCTGATCCTGCAGATAAAATATGGTTTACAATTAAGAATACTTCGGGTGAAGTAGTAAGAAGAATATCTGGACCTGTCAAAAAAGGATTTCATAGAGTAGCATGGGACCTACGATATCCCGCTCCGAATACTATAGCACTAAATCCTAGACCACGAGGAGAATGGGATAGTGCTCCTAAAGGCTCATTAGTTGCTCCAGGGAATTATACAGTAACTATGAGTAAAGAGATAGATGGTATTCTTACGGATTTTGCTGGAGAGAAATCATTTGAAGTTGTGCCATTAAATTCTAATTCACTTAAGGGGGCCTCTATTTCAGAGACTTCAGCTTTCTGGAATAAGTATGATGCAACAACTCGTGAAGTTACGGCCGCTCAGTTCAAAATGGAAAATACTATCCATAAAGTAAAAGCAATCGAAAGGGCCATAGCACAAACACCGTCATCTAATACTGAGCTTTCTACCTTGTATAAATCAGTAACCGAAAAACTTAATAAGTTAAGCAAGCAGATGTATGGCAGCGCAACTAAAAGACAGATAGGTGAGAAGACACAACCCACTATTGGTGATAGACTATTTGTAGTAAGTAGAGTCGTCGGAGGATCTACCTATGGTCCTACAGGAACGAGTAAAGAAGTATTACAGATTATCGATTCTGAACTTCAAGAAATGACCACATTATTAGAGGAGATAAACGATAATTCGGAAAGCCTTGCTAAGCGTATTGTTTCTGAAGGAGGTCCGATGATAGAAGGGTTTTAATAGTAAGTAAAAGAGTTTTATTTGTATTTACATTAGCATTACATTGTTTTACACTAGCCCTTAGGAAGTGATAGGTTTAAGTATATATCTTTGACCAAAATAATAAGATCATGAAAAAAGAAAATGAAAGCTTGCTCCTTTTGGTATTCGTATTGCTGCCCTTTTTTATTATTGCTTGCTCGGTGCAGGATAGTGGGGTCATAAACGATGATATATCTCAGGATAGCTCAGAAAAGGAGAATCCTGATACAGACAAAACCGACGATCCTACTAAGCAGTTAGGAAAGCATATTTTTGATATTTTCGAGGACAGCCGAGGTACACTTTGGTTTGGAACTAGTGAAAAAGGGGTCGCTTCTTATGATGGAAAAGAACTAAGCTATTATACATCAGAGGAGGGTCTTTGTGGAAAAACGGTAGCAAACATTGCTGAAGATAAAGATGGTGTTCTTTGGTTTGGTACCTTTTCAGATATGTGCAGATATGACCCCACGGGAAATAAAGATCCTCGTACTGTCACTTTTACGGGATTAGGAAAAGATGCAGCTGGTGTTCCTAAGCTAGGCTATGGTTGGAAAAAAGTGCAAACGGATAGAGAAGGAAATATCTGGGTAAATTCGCATCATGGAATGTTCCAATATATAAATTCAGAATTCAAGGAGTTTAAAGTATCAGGAGTTGTAAATTCCGAAGCTTCTTTTTGTAATACACCAGGCAGTATTTCTATGGATTTTGTAGACAGTAATGGCAACCTATGGTTTGGAACAGATCATGATGGTGTGTACAAATACGACGGCAATATATTTTCTCATTTTACAAAAGAAGATGGATTAGTAAGTAACAGTATTATGAGTATTCAGGAAGATAGAAACGGAAATATCTGGTTTGCCTGTAGAAACGAATTAGACTCAAATAATAAAAAAGAAGGTGGAGTGTGTTCTTACGACGGAAATGTAATGACCAAATATAAAGACCTTGAAGGACTCTATGAAAATAATGTACATACCCTGTATAGCGATAGAGATAGTAATTTGTGGATCGGTGCTACAGGCACTGGGGTATATAAATATGACGGTAAGACCTTCACTTTTTATAAGGAGCCAGTAGGAGTGGACCATACAGATACATTTACAAATACTGGACTTCAGAGCATGCTACACGATAGCAAAGGTAGGTTTTGGATGGGATTCTCTGGAGGCCTTTTCCGCGTAGAGGGTGCGTCTATTGTAAATATCCAAAAGGACGGACCCTGGCAATAGTAGCGCGTCGCATCAGAAATTATGTTGAATCTTTCTAGTAGGTTTTGCTACGTATTTCTAAGGAATCGACTGATGGTTTTCGATGGTACAACGGGAGCAGTATTACAAAGTGAGAAAGGACCCTTCAGATCGGAAGATTCTAAGTATACTTTCGAAGGGTCATTGACAGTAGATCCAGAAACGGAGTATGTGTATACGAGTGATCATCGCTATTTGTTGGTGTATGATTTTTGAGGGGAGTAGGGTTTTTGTAACTACTCAGGTAAATTCAAGAAACACTCACATTTGAAAATGCTATTTTTTATATGACCACTTACACGGATCAATATATATTCCGTACCTACAGCACGAAGTAATATACGCTATGATTATATTACCCATATTATATCCCTAGCGGGATTTTATATTATTCAAGGTGTATATTTGTTTTGTAGGGACAACATATCGGTAGAAAATCAGTTATTGCCAGGATCATTGAGAACAGAGTCTGTAGATAATGTAACCCATTTTGGTGAGCAAGAAAATGATGATGTTCGCCAAACAATTAATGAACAAATAAGACCTGTTACTGCACCAAATTTTATATTTGAAATTGCAGGTTGTAATTTATAAATTTTCAACATGAAATGGTATAATATAATATTGGCTCTTTTTTTATTTCTTTCTTGTAATGGAGTTAATAGTAATGAGCCACCAGAAGAGGAGAAAGAGGTTTTATTTCTTAAGGAGAGAATATTACTCGGGGAATTGGACTACTATCAAGTAGAAGCACCTATAATATTTGATAATAAAGTTATTGTGTTAATTACCAACAATGACACTAATGAAGGCTGGATAGACTGTTATGATAAAAATACGTTTGAAAAACTTTGGTCGTGGCGTGAAGCACTAGATGAATATGGGGCACCAGCAAAAGGTTTTGGTCAATTTAGTTATCTAAAAAATGGTATCCTTTGTATAAAACAACAAAATTTATCTTATGGTATCAATGCCGATACCGGGAAAACGATTTGGGAGAATAGAGAAGCCTCAGGAGAAAACTCTTTTAAGTCGGGTAAAAGTGATTATATAGGAGGATTAGATTTTGATGGGATGTGGCAAGATCGCTATGTAGCGGAGGCAGCAAATATTTATGACGGTGTCTGGAAGCATTATTTTACTTTTAATCGTGAGGATTCCTTAAGAGTATCTGGAGGCGCACCTCACCCTTTTTATTGGGAAGGGAAGAATTATATGACTTTTATAGCGAGTAAATGGGGGACAAACCCACACTTAGAAATCTCTTGGTTGTATTTATATAATATTACTGACGATCATTTAGTTTGGAAATCTGATACTATCCCATTATTTCATCCTCTCAGTGGAGTGCCTGGTAAACAGCCCGAATTCGAAGATGGCCAGATTTTATTGGCTAATGATGCGATATATTCCTATAATTTTGAGGATGGAAGTCTAGAGTGGTGGAAAAGATATACCAATCGCTTTGTATTTACCACTCATCTTACAACAGCAAACGGAATGGTATATGGCAATAATGAAGATCAGTTTATGGTTGGACTAAATATACATACAGGAGAAGAAATATTCAAAACGGATACAGGAGGATCAGCCAGTAGAATAGTATACAACAATGGGAAATGTTACATGTCCTCTGTAACCGTAGGAGGTAGCAATAGACTGATGGTTATCGATGGTACAACGGGAGCAGTATTACAAAGTGAGAAAGGACCCTTCAGATCGGAAGATTCTAAATGGACTTTTGCTAGAGCTATTACAGTAGACCCAGAAACGGAGTATGTGTATACGAGCGATCATCGGTATTTGTTGGTCTATGATTTTTGAGGGGAGTAGTATTTTTGTAACTACTCGGGTTAATTCAAGAAACATTCACATTTGAAAAATGCTATTTTTTATATGACCACTTACACGGATCAATATATATTCCGTACCTACGGCACGAAGTAATATATGCTATGATTATATTACCCATATTATATCCCTAGCGGGATTTTATATTATTCAAGGTGTATATTTGTTTTGTAGGGACAACATATCAGTAGAAAATGAGTTATTGCCAGGATCATTGAGAACAGAGTCTGTAGATAATGTAACCCATTTTGGTGAGCAAGAAAATGATGATGTACAAATGAGAATTTTTTATCAATTTGATATTATTAACCCTGTAGATCCGATTTTTTCAATACCAGGTTTTCACAATATATGTTATGAAAAATATACTATTTTTAATTGGATTCTTATTTCTATTATCTTGCGAGACAAACACGACACCTGCAGAAAAGGAAATAGAATTAGGACCTTATTTAATAGATACATTATTACTTTCTGATCTTGAGTTTAACTTTGTAGAATCTCATATTATTTACAAGAACAATATTATTCTGATGATTTTACATTTTGATACTGGAGAGGGCTGGATAGATTGTTATGATAAAAAAACTTTCGAAAAGAAATGGTCTTGGCAGGAGGCATTGGACACTTATGGTGCTCCTGCAAGAGGTTTTGTAAATAATTCTTACCTCAAAGATGGGATCTTATGTATAAAGCAACAAAATATATCCTATGGAATAAATGCGGAGACAGGCGAAACATTATGGGAAAATAGAGAGGCGTCGGGACAAAGTTCTTTTAAATCAGGTTCTAGTGATTTAATTGGTGCAATAGATTTTGATGGCATGTTTAACGATAGGTACATAGCAGAAGCTGCAAATATAAATGATGGTGTATGGAAACACTACTTTTTTTTTGATAAAGAAGATACCTTAAGCGTAACTGGCGGTGCGCCACATCCATTTTTTTGGAAGGGGAAAGATTATCTAGCTTTCGTTACAACTAAATGGACAGCTTCAGCACAAACAAGAATAAATAGATTAAATTTATACAATATAACAGACGAGCAATTAGAATGGACATCAGATACTATACCCCTCTATCATCCATTAAGCGGGACACCAGGAGTACAGCCAGAATTCGAAGATGGCCAGATTTTATTGGCTAATGATGCGATATATTCCTATAATTTTGAGGATGGAAGTCTAGAGTGGTGGAAGCGTTATACCAATCGCTTTGTATTTACAACCCATCTTACAACAGCAAACGGAATGGTCTATGGCAATAATGAAGATCAGTTTATGGTTGGACTAGATGTGCATACAGGAGAAGAAATATTCAAAACGGATACAGGAGGATCAGCCAGTAGAATAGTATACAACAATGGGAAATGTTATATGTCCTCTGTAACTGTAGGAGGTAGCAATCGACTGATGGTTATCGATGGTACAACGGGAGCAGTATTACAAAGTGAGAAAGCACCCTTCAGATCAGAAGATTCTAAGTATACTTTCGAAGGGTCATTGACAGTAGACCCAGAAACGGAGTATGTGTATACGAGCGATCATCGCTATTTGTTGATCTATGATTTTGGGGAGTAGGGTTTTTGATGAGTAGAAACTTCTAAGAGAACGACAACTTTGAATGTAAAATATAATGAGGAAGATTAATAAGAAACTAACCAGTAGTAATTTTCTTATAAAAAAAATAGAGCCGATATAAGAAACATACAATTTTGTAGATTGTGTGGTGAACAAAAATGAAAGCATAGCATATCGTATATCTCTAGGTATTATTCTTCTATTGCTCATCGGTGCCTTGATTTTCTATAAGGAAAGAATGCTATTCTTAGATCCTGCTTTCATCACTTTTGAGATTATTAATAAGGAATGGTTTGTTTTTTCCGAGCACCGGTATGGAGCCTTTATAACGCAGATGTTTCCCTTGCTAGCTGTAAAAATGGGTCTATCTGTTCAGTCTATACTCATCTTATATTCAGCAAGTTTTTATATATTCTTTTTTGCTGTTGCTTTCGTTTCGGGTAGCGTGTTGAAACAGTATAGGTTTGCAATTGCACTAGCTTTTTATTTAGTGCTTATGGCGAGTGATGTTTATTTCTGGCCTAACAATGAGATACACCAGGCAGTAGGCTGGATGATTTTATTTCTTAGTATTTATAAGTACTGTACTGATATAAAATGGAAGCACCCTATAGCTGCGCATATCTTTCTTATGATAACCTTATTTCTTGCCATTGTATCTCACCCACTGGTCCTTATTCCACTTCTATATTTATGGGTATATCACGCAATAGATGATGTCAAACTAGAGGACAAACAAAAGATATATATTGGGTTTTACAGTATGATGATATTGCCTTTTATCGCGCTGAGAGTATGGCTGAGTTATAACAGTTGGTACGATGGCGCTAAGCTAGCTGCCGTGAAAAACGTGAGCCTGGATGCAGTATGGAATACTTTCTCTATGCTACAGGCTGAATCTATTTTGGATCTTATTTTCACAAAACACTGGATTGTTATTCCTATTCTTTTGTGGGGCATTTATGATCTTATCAGAAAAAGTAGATTCCTTCATCTTACACTGACCCTAGTGAGTGGTCTAGTTTATTACGTTCTTGTAAGCATAACTTTCACCAATGCCATCACAGCATTAAATCTGTTCTACCTAGAAAGTGAGTGGATGTGCTTAGCACTTATTATATCCTATCCTTTTATACAAGAATCTATAGGAGCGATGAAAGATAAAAGGTGGGTATTTTTTGTTTTTGGTATTATTGTGCTCAGTAAGATTGTACCTTTTAGATCTGCTATAACAAAGTTTCAGAATAGGCTGGATACGCTAGAGGAACTCACATTCCTTGCAAAGGAAAACAAAACTAGTAAATCATATCTGTATAAAAACTCAGAATTAACGAATGCCCTGCTTATGACCTGGGGTGTACCGATAGAAAGCATCCTTATATCAGTCTTAAAAGATGAGTTAGCTCCTCCTGTTACAATTAAGATATTTGATAAAAAGATAGCGGTGTTAGAAACTAAAGATTCCATTTACACAGCGTTTAAATTATCTCCTGTAGAAGAATTAAACGCTAAATATTTCCAACTAGATCTTAGGGAACCATATAAGCCATTGACATACTGAAAACCCTTACAGTACCACTCAATAGTGAACGAGACCAGACGAGATGATAAAGGCTCACGAAAAAACGAAAATAGAATATCCAGGATATTAGACAAAATGTCATATTAATCCTCATTCTTATGTCATTATATCCACTATTTGGTTAATTTAAAATATTGGATTCAAATTTGATGATTAGGGAGTATAAAGCTTATAATAAATGACTTACGATAATTTTACGATAAAGGCTCAAGAGGCCATACTGAAGTCTCAGCAAATCGCTGGTTCTTATGACCAGCAGCAGGTGGATACCACACATCTTATAAGAGGTATCCTGGAGACAGATGAGAAATTAGCAGAGTTTCTTTTACAGAAAATGGATGTTAATATACCGACGCTCAAAATAAAACTAGAGGAAGCAATAAAGACTTACCCAACGGTAGAGGGTGTACAGAAACAATATCTTACTAATGATTCTAACCAGGCACTCTCTAGAGCTAAGAAGTTGCTCAAGGAGTTTGGAGATGAGTTTATCTCACTAGAGATGATACTGCTGGGAATCATAAAAGGAAAAGATAAAGGTGCTACCATTCTGAAGGATCTTGGTGCTTCAGAAAAGGGTGCTAAGGCTGCAATAGAAGAACTTAGGAAAGGAAGAAAGGTTACCGATCAGCAAGCGGATAATCAATATAACGCATTGAAAAAATTTGCTATAAATCTGAACGAAAGGGCGGAGTCAGGGAAACTAGATCCCATTATAGGAAGGGATGAAGAGATCAGACGGATATTGCACATACTGAGTAGAAGAAAAAAGAATAATCCACTTCTGATAGGGGAGGCAGGTGTAGGAAAAACAGCTCTGATAGAGGGAATAGCATGGAGAATTGTGAAGCAAGATGTTCCAGAAAGTTTAAAATCTAAGCAGATATATGTTTTAGATCTTGCTGCACTAGTAGCTGGTGCGAAATATAAAGGAGAGTTCGAAGAAAGACTAAAAGCGGTTGTAAAAGAAGTCAGTTCTGCAGATGGTCAGATTGTATTATTTGTAGATGAAATACATACGCTTATCGGAACTGGGGGAGGTAACGGTGCGATGGATGCAGCTAATATTCTAAAGCCTGCACTCGCAAGAGGAGAGCTGAAGACAATAGGAGCTACAACACTAGATGAGTATCAAAAATATTTTGAAAAAGACAAGGCGCTGGTCCGTAGGTTCCAACCTATATTTATAGACGAGCCTAGTCTAGAGGATACCGTTTCCATACTCAGAGGGATACAAGAAAAATATGAGGTGTATCATAAGATGGAGATCTTAGATGAGGCACTGATTGCTGCGGTAGAATTGTCTGATAGGTATATAACGGAAAGAAAATTACCAGACAAAGCGATAGACCTGATAGATGAGGCTTCCGCAAAGTTAAGATTAGAACTGGATTCTGTACCTGAGGAAATAGATGAGCTAGATAGAAAACTCAGACAACTAGAAATAGAAAAGGAATATATCAAGAGAGAAAACGATGAGCGAAAACTAAAGATAATATCTGAGGAGATCGCTAACCACAAAGAGAAGCTAGATTCTGTTACAGCAGCGTGGAAAAGTGAAAAAGAAATTGTAGATCAGATCCAGCAGATCAGAAAATCTATAGAAGAACTAGAGCATGAAGCAGATGTAGCAGAGAGAGCTAGTGAGTTCGAAAAAGTGGCTAAGATAAGATATGGAGATCTCAAGGAGAAAGAAGCTATGCTTCTAGCTGCGGAAGAGAAACTCGACCAACTTCCTGATGATCAGCGGTTCACAAATGAGGTTGTAACGGCTAATGATATTGCCGAGGTTGTAGCGAAGTGGACAGGTATTCCTGTAACGAAAATGATGAAGAAGGAGAAGGAGAGACTGCTCAATCTAGAGGGTGAAATAGGTCAAAGACTTATAGGTCAGCGAGATGCTGTTGTAGCAGTAGCAGATGCCGTAAGAAGGTCACGAGCTGGGCTAGGTGATCCTAAAAAACCGATAGGCTCATTTATATTTCTAGGTCCTACAGGTGTAGGTAAGACAGAGTTAGCGAAGACATTAGCAGAAGTATTATTCGATGATGAGAAAGCGATCACGAGAATAGATATGAGTGAGTTCCAGGAGAAACACTCCGTAAGTAGACTAGTAGGAGCGCCTCCAGGGTATGTAGGATATGATGAGGGTGGACAGCTAACGGAAGCTGTCAGAAGAAGACCATATTCTATTATCTTGCTAGATGAAATAGAAAAAGCACATCCAGATACCTTCAATATATTGTTACAGGTATTAGACGATGGTAGACTGACCGATAACAAAGGAAGAGTTGCTAACTTTAAGAATACGATCATCATCATGACCTCTAACATGGGTGCTGAGGTGATCCTAGAAAATTTTGAAGATTTAGATGCAGTAGGGGAGCAGCACCGTTCAGAGATTATAGAGACAACAAGGATAGAGGTATTCGATATGCTGAAAGAAAATCTACGTCCAGAATTTCTAAATAGGATCGATGAGAAGATCATGTTTTTGCCGCTTACCAAAGCTGAGATAAAGAAGATAGCCAATATTCTGATCAAGAAAGTAAAGAAAAATCTAAAGCGTCAGCATATAGAAATAGAAATTTCGGAATCAGCTATGGACTTGCTAGCAGATCTAGGTTATGATCCACAGTTCGGTGCAAGACCGCTTAAGAGAGTGATTCAGACAGAACTTATCAACGAACTATCCAAGAGTGTACTTTCTGGTGTTTTTGCTGCAGGAGATACGATATATGTAGGAACGAACGCTAAGGGTTTTACCTTTACAGAAACGGCTAATGATAGTAAGGATAAACCTAAGTCAGAAAAAAAAGAGACTAAGTCCAAGAAAGAAAAGGATATAGAGAAAGTAAAGAAAGCGACGAAGGACGTAGAAGATGAGGTAAAGAAAATGAAGGATCAGGATGGCTCTAATGGCACAGAAATGGAAAGGGAGACAGAATAGTGTAAAAACTGGATAGTAACAAAAGTGTAAAATAAAAAGCGTATCTCAAATTTATGGGATACGCTTTTTTTAAAAAGGGTGATTATATACGAGTTACATGCAAGTAAAATAATAACAATAAGGAATTCAAGAAACTCATTCGATTCTATATCAACAAATCATTAATTTCTTGTTTATTCAACTTGAAACAATGAATACTTATTAGATGCAAATTTTACTTCTTTTTCGCTATTTTTGATAAATCAATTACCACTAAAAATGTTTGAATACACCAAATTTAACAACCTAGACGACTTGCTACGTTCAACTTATGAATATATTCAATCTAATGGCTTTAACATTGAAGGAAAAAGAGGAAATATAAAGGAAGTACTTAATTATGCAGTCACTCTTACTAATCCAAGATCTAGAGTATCAAATTCTTTGGATCGTAGATTAGTAAAAAGCAAGTTTGCTGAATTTGCATGGTACCTATCTAACGATGCCGATAAGGAATATATCAATCCTTACATTGATGCTTACAATCAGGAAGAAGCTGAAAATAATAAAATATTAGGAGGATATGGGCCAAGAATATTTAATGAAAATGATAACGGAATATCTCAATTTGATAGAATTATAGAACAAATTAATCAAAGACAAAAAACTAAGCAAGCATACTTAGTAGTTAGTGATAGCTTTGATTACAAGGTTCGTGTTGAAAAACATTCTAGTCCTCCTTGTACTATAGGTCTTCACTTCATTGTTAGAGAGAATAAATTAAATTTAACGGTATACATGAGAAGTAATGATGCTTACTTTGGTTTACCTCATGATTTATTTTGCTTTACGATGTTGCAAGAGTTGGTCGCCTTGAAAGTAAATATCCCAGTAGGGACATATTCACACGTTTGTACATCCATGCATATATATAAAACTCATTATGAAAGAGTATCAGAATACCTAAAGGAAGGATATTTCGAAAATGTAGCGATGCCTCATTTCGATAATTTTGATAAACCAACTTTACGGACTGTAGTTAAATCGTTTGACACACGTCAGAAAGATGTTGACATCTCTGCACTATCAAGCTATTGGCATGACTATGTTTTGTTTTCGAACAGATTCAATGAAGATATAGAAAGAGGCAATTGGCTTGAAAAATTCAAAACAAAAGAGATTAGAAATATTGCTAAGAGCAGTATTTCAAAATAAACTTAAAATGAAATTAGAAAACTTAAAAGTAATTTGGAATAATGCTATCAAAGACTTATTGAACACAACATTTGAGGATGATGTAATTGAAGTTTTGGCTCTTCAAACCATTGACAGTATAAGAAGAATTCAAATTTATGAGACCTATTCAATAAAAGCTGAAATTGCAGAAAATTCAAATTTGCCATACCATCACACAAGCAATCCTTTTACCTTATCACAAAGAGAATCCTTAGACCAAAATTCCAAAGCTTGGTATATATATTTAGCGACATATTTCGGAAAAAGTAACAAATCGAAATGGGAATTATTTAACAGGTCTGCATTTAAATCTAACAAAGAATTAATTAAACCAGAAACTATACTTTTAGATAAAGAAAAGTACTACGCAAGTCTAAGAGAGTTGAATTTTTTTAACGGTATGAATTATTCCAATCATAGGAAATATTCGAAAAAATCTTTGGATGGAAAAAAAGGAGTGTTTCAATCTATGGATTATTTCTTAGACAATATTAGTAGCTTCGCACTAAAGACCGAAATCGAATTCGACGTTATGTATAAAGAATCTCACAAAGTTCCTAATTTCGGTAGAATGGCAGCATTTGATTTCACATCTAGTATGTGCAAATGCAAGTTAAATGTTAAAGAACCTAAATCTATGTATCAACAATATAGTTCTGGTCCATTAAAAGCTTTAAAAGATTTATTAATAATTTCCAAAAAACGAAACAAATCAAAAGAAGCTCAGATTACCTTGGGAAACGATTTACTTAGTTGGTTTGAAGCCAAAACAAATATTTTTGTAGTTGCCCAAGTTTTGGAAGACGCCATTTGCAATTGGCAAAAATCTCCTAAAAAATACAAAAAATACTTCGGTTAAAGAATTGAGTTAAATTCAGTTTTTTTATAGACTTTTCTAAAATGGCTATAAGGAGCTAGTTTCTCACGGTGAATTTGAGCTACTAACAATGCAGATGAAATATCGTACTTTACAGCCAATCTCATAACCTTTTTATACGATCGGCTTGCATCTTCTAATTCAGTCATTAGATCATCTGTGAATATCAACTCTTCTACAAAACTATTTGCTTCTTCTTCTTCGAAAATATTGTTCGTTGGCAAAGAAGCAAGAGTAAATTCTTCATCAGAATAATGAACTATAGGTTGAACAATACTGTGCAATAAGCAATGCGCCAATTCATGGAGCAAAGTAAACCAAAATGCTGCATTATTTTTGTACCTGTCCGTGACAACAACTAATCTGTATTTTTTTAGTAGGGTTTTCGTTAAACCGGAAACACCATTTCCTTTTTCACTGGGACTAAGTACTAAAACAACTCCACATTTAAGAAGCATTTTTTTTAACTTGTTAACGATTTTGTTTATTGAATTTACTTTAGTTAAAGCTAAAATTTCACCTAATTGATCCTCTAATTGACTATTCGAAAATATATGGACTGGTTGTTCAAGAATTGTTCTTTCAGCTAACAATTCACAATTTCTAATCCAATTGGCAATATTCGCAGGTGACGGTTCAATTCGTTGAGATCTACTGTACATAATTTGCGGACCTTCCACATAATCAAGCATAAGATGTTCATAAGTAGAAACTTTGAAATCGTGAAGTAGCATTTCAATTGAAATATTTCTGATTTTCGATAAATTTTCAAGAAATTTCAAATTTTTAGATAGTACTCTTTCATTATTTCCTGTTAATTCTTCCTCAAATTGAGTATAACGATTTATCCAAAAAGCCTGACTTCCACCTAACAATTCACTTAATTGAGATGCAAGTTTTGACGAAATCCTAATTTTATCATAGAGCAAATTCATGAAATCCTCTACTGTCATCTCTGTTTTCAATCGAAATAAGTACAGATTGAACTGTTTTTGATAGATCAAACGTAAAATTGTCACGCTCGGTGGAGAAACCCAATTAGTTACACTTGAATCAATTTCAAGAGATATCATATTCCATGTATTTGTGAATCTTCTAGTTGTAAATCTACTCTAACAATATCTAGTATTTTAATTCTTGCTATTTGATTCTCACTAGGGTCAGTAATTGAACTAATAGCCTCAAATATAATTTTAATCTTTTTAAAAGATGTAGAATATTTTTTTTGACCAGAAATAATATAGCTAACATTTATAGTAACAGGCGCTTCAGATAGTTTTGGAGCAGCTCGCAAATCTGATATTAAAGATCTTATATCTATAATTTCCTCTGCCGAAAAAGGTGATTTTGCAATATCATGAGATAAAGAATAACAATAATCTCGGGTTATATCGTCTTTGTATGATACAATCATCTATAAATACTTGTTCTAACAAACTTCTCTTTGTCTGGCGAGTCAATACATAAAACTAAAATAAATAAGAATAAAATTGTAGAAAAACTGAATTTAACAGTTTTATACCGCCACATTAATCTACAAATCAACAAGAAGTTTTATGCGTATGGTAGTTTTTGAAAAGAATTGTAATAGCTTCTTCTTTATTGGCACTTTCAACAAATTAGAAATAAGTTACTTATGAATAGTTAGATGAACACAATGTATAGAATGCAGCATATAAAATTAGATAAGAAGTAATAGTCCTTTCATCGCTACTACTCTTATCAGTAACCATTATACTATGATAACAATAATCATTTAAACGCTCATGTTCAGCAACGAATTAAGTTATAACTTACATCCTAATCCAAAATTAACTTGGTAAAGCGAACCCATTTGACCTGAATCCTTGATAGTCAAGTTGTTTTTTAGTGTATAAGATACACCAGTATTTGTAAGCAAACTAAAGTGTTTATTTTTTAAAAGGAGTGTTTCACTAGTATATTCGACCTTAGCAGGGTGTTTGTTGCAGAAAAACATAATTTATTTAAAGCATTCGCTAAAAACACTTTTAATACCTGGCTCTAATACCAATTCCAGTTTAGAATGACGGTAATTATTTATTTTGTTCTTTATGTTCCTTCGTTAAAAAGCCTCGCCGAACCTATGGGTTCGTTGCTAGCCCGCCCGCTTAGCGGTTCTCTTATTTAAAGCACTTTCGTACTTTATTCGACTACGTCGAACTCATTCGTTCTTGCCTTGATCCATTGTGAACAATTCTAAATCCTTTTCCGTCATCTAAAAATAGAAATGGTATAACTGATTTTTTATTTAGTCTTTATCAAACTTACATTTTGTCGGTTCAACATTTTTAAGTACAAGGGGTATAATATATTTGTCTATATTTATCCAAGAGTTATAAATCGAATGAACATCAGCGAAAAAAGAAATATGAAAAACATATGTACAATTATTTTTCTTCTGCTAATCTGTACGAATATTACGAAGGCTCAAGATATCTTTGAAATATTTTATGAGGGTACAAAGAGCCAACCAATTATTACGGACATACAATCAAAAACAAGTTACGAGTATCATCGCAGCAGTTCCCAAGAGGGGATATTACCAGATACCTCTATCGTGTTAGATGGTGACACACTAGCTTTATTTTTAGAAACGAGGATAGTAGAAACTTATCCAGTAATAGGAACAAGAAAACGAGAACATTTTAAGGTTTCAGGGGAACTCAGTTTGACAGAAACAATAGTACAAGATAAAGCAGGTAGAATGCTTGAAAATACTATAGAAAGCACAGATCCACAGATGGTGCAATTTCTGAATACAACGAAGAAGTATACTTACGAAAATGATAAGCTCGTAAAAATTGATGAAAAAGACCTTACGTTAGTTTCACTGGAGTATGATGATCGATCATTACCAAAGAACATGAGGTTTAATACAGGATTTGCTAACATGGCGCTGGATCGTGAAAATACTGAAACGGGATATATCTATAATGCTAGCTTAGTTCCCATGGATGATCAAGAAGGGCTTATAGGTATGATGGCTGATGCAATGAAAGATGCTCCTAAAACCTATGTTCTTTATGAGTTTAAAGATAAGCACCATTATTTCACGTCTATCGAAGAGGAAAAAGAAACGGGAAATATATTGGGGGAGGAAACATTTATAAGAAACGAGAAAAAGCAACTAGTAGAATCTATAAGTTCTAAAGGAATGAAGTCTCATACGAAATATCGCTATAATGATAAGGGAGAGGTAGTAGAAACAGAGAATGTATTAGACAATACAATATTAAAAAACGAATCTGATGATAGAGGGAACATAATAAAGAAATATGAGGGCTATCAATATTATGAGTATAAATATGATGATGAGAATAATCTGATCGAAGAAAGACAGTTTTTAGGAACAGATGAAGACAAGTCACTTTCCAAGCTTACGGTAGTAAAGCTTGTATATAAATAATTACGAACGTTAGGTATATAATAAATGAGAATAATTAGAAATCACATTATGTCATTTTTTAGTATACTAGCATGTATATTTCTCTTAATACTATCGTCATGTAAGAGCAAACAATCACCGGATACGTTTTCACTCAGAGAGGGAGATCTCCTTTTCCAAGACAGTGACTGCGGTCCCTTCTGCACTGCCATAGAAAAAGTAACCTTCGGACATAAGGGAGCTAAGTTTTCCCATATAGGATTAGTGATAAAAGAAAACGATGAACTCAAAGTACTCGAAGCTATATCTGCAGGTGTAGTACTGACACCTATAGATACTTTTCTTTTTCGATCTTTTGACACCAACAAAAAGCCAAAGGTTGTGGTAGGACGATTAGTAAGCGATAAAAAGACACTTATTCCTCAGGCTATAGAATTTACTAAGGATCAGATGCAGAAAGAATACGATGATGTTTTTGACATAGCTAATGATAAGTATTATTGCTCAGAATTAATCTACGATGCCTTCAAATATGCAAATGAAGGAAATCCTCTTTTTGACTTGCAGCCTATGACTTTTTTAGATCCAGAAATAGAGGAAACTTTTCCTATATGGAAGGAATATTTTGATAACTTAGGGACGAGTATACCCGAGGGGAAACTAGGACTAAACCCTGGGGGAATTTCTACTTCCCCCTATATCGAGCTCATATATTTTTATGGGAAGCCTGATGGTTTTCAGGAATAATTACCAAAATATTTTCTTAGTTAGATAGGAAGCTTATAATCTTTTAGAATAGGACATTTAGAATTCCATGTCTCATAGTAATGTAAATTTGTAACCAGCTCTTAAGACAACAATAAAAGCAAATACTAACTTCTTCGTAATCAGTATCTCATCCCTAGTGTTTTCTAAGTGGTCCATTCAGAAATAATACTATTCTAGACTTTTCGGTTTCCATTTCACACTACCTATAGGTGTAGACAAGGCCTTGTTTACGGCTTGGCCAGATCGCTTTTTGTCGTATATCATCGCTCCCGTCATAATAAGACTGGTGCCTATAATTACAAACAGCAAGATACCTGAGTTAAAAGAAGCGAGTTGTATCTGTGCTGGAATAGCAGAAAAAAGAAGTATCGTAATTAGTCCCCTAGGGGCGATAAATACTTGCGGATTAATATCTTTCCCCATTGTAACCCGAAGCATTATAAATCGGAGTATATAAATAGACAGGATAATAAGTAGACTTATGATTGCTACATTTATGCTTAGTAGAGAAGAAAGAGAAATTGTAATTCCAAAAATCACAAAGAAGAAAGTACGCACAACAAAGGCTGTTTCCAAAGTAATAATATGCAGCTCTTCATAGATGTGCATGGCTTTTTTATAGTTGAGATATCGCTTAATCTTACCTGGAAAAAACAATTCCATATTAGCGATAAGTAGCCCGAATATTAGAATGATGAGCAGAGAAGAAAGATGTAATTTTTTTCCTATTCCATATAACACAAGTAGGATGGCTATAAGTAAAAATAATTTGACATGAGACTTAATATTCTGAAAGATCAGTACGATAGCATAACTAGCAATCAGCGCGATGCCGATGGTTAGAAAAAGATTACCGAAAAAACCAATAAATCCTGTTCCGCCTGTATCACTACCCACATTTCCGGTAAGAAAATAGAACATCATAATCCCAAAAATATCAGAAAAAGTAGACTCATAGATATGGAATTCTTTTTTGTCAGAGCGTAGACTGTTTACAGAAGGTATAATAATAGCACTAGATAGAATCGACAAAGGAGTGGCATATATCCATGCCTGCTGATCCGTCATATCTGTAATAAAGTATTGTAGTATATATTTTGCTAGGAGTGCACTCAGTATAAGGCCGACAAGAGCGATCGCCATGGCGATCAAAATGGGTACGAGTTTTTCTCGCTCTAGCTTTAGCTCGAGGGCTGCTTCTAGTACGATCATTATAAGACCTACTGTACCTAGGACTTCTAGAAGGTCGTCGATCGGGAATGCATCGAGTGTTACATGAGAAGCATCTAATCCGAGCTTTATTAGGATACCGAGTATAATGAGCATGAGGACGGAAGGTACATTCGTTTTCTTAGCAAGCTGAGAAAAGAAAAATGACAGTATAAGAATAATCGAAGCTTCTATTATTAAATTCTGAGAAGAAAGAAGGCTTCCTGATTTAAAAAGTACAAATAATGATGACATTATATATTAGATTTAAATTCAAATTTGATATTTACCATTGCACTATTAAGATATTCCAGAATCTGTGCTGGCGTTTCTAATGACTGGATCGTCAGACGCAGGTTATTTTTTATATGATCTATATTACAAGTAGATTTTAGGGACTTAAAAGGATATATGAACATAATTTTATTCACATCATTGAGCAATTCGTTCATATTCATATCTGTAGGTATACTTGCTGCTATGATGAAATTATTTAGGTTCCTTTTCTGATCGTATTGTAGCACCTGAATATTGAGTTTATTCTTAATATCAGGGTTTAAGATAAGAAAATTTTCAGGCGTTCTTTTTAGTATTTTAAGCCGAAGATACCGTCCTATTAGACTAAGGTATTTTTTTGTTTGCGCGGGATCTATAATACCAAGGATATCTTTTTCTGTAGCTTTCTTATATACGAGAAAATAATTAATTAAGAAGATATTATCATCATTTACAAAAAGAGGAAACCTATTTTCAGAAATCTTTTTTTGTTTTACGATTTCATTTTTATCAATGTTAGCTACCCAGTGATTTAGAGCGTTTCCTATATTATAATTATTAGCAGCGTATATTTCTTTTGCTATTTTTTTGATTTGAGGAAGACTGATAATATCTTCATTTTTATCTTTGAGTTGTTTCTGTGTGGAGTGGTGACGTATCTCTAGGGCATCTATAAACTCCTTCTTTTCGAAAACAGAAAGATCTATCTTGAATGTAAATAAGTTAGCAAAATCTAAAACGACATTAGCTGTTTTTACAAACTGTGTATTTGCTACACATATTACAAGTATGTTCTTGTGTGAGCGATCTATATATTCTATCAGGAATCGTAAGATGGCTATAGAATAACTTTTACTATCTCGCCATAGCTCTAGATCATCTAGTATGAGAATATATCTTTCTTGAGGGTTGAGTGATCTATTAAAATTATCTAAGGCTTCCTTAATATCTTCATTCGTATTAAACTTTCGTCCGTTAATAGTAGAAATAGAATTGGGTGTAATGAGAAACGCCTCTTGCAATAGGCCATTTTTCATATGGTACTTGATGAAACTCGACTTACCACAAGTAGGATTACCCTGTATGAGAACTGAAGTACCAAAACCAGCGTGCCACGAGGAAATAGCTTTCTCTAGTTTTAAAGATGCATCTTTTCTATCCACCAAGTAATAATCACTTATCCCTTCTTTGTCTAAGAAAATATTTACGTAAGAACTACTGGAGTTTTGTAAAGAACGGGATTGCAAAAATCCGACAACAGATTCATTTACAGGTACATTGTTTTTATGAGAATCATATACGTAATTTTTCACTCTTTGAAACAAAGAAGAACTAGTTTCTTGAAAATTTTTGTAGAGACTTTCTGTCTCAGTTCTCATCTGAGAAAAAGTATTTCGGAATCCCTGATCTAACCAAGGTTCCTGTTTGAAGAAGTCAAACTGCGTTAGTACTTTTTTTATATCAGTTTCCAGTACAGAAAGATTATCCAGAAGCTCTTTACATCTGTTTTCTACTTCTCCTAGATTACGCTGTGACCCTTGTTTTATAGATTCCATTAGAGAGGCATTCTCATGAGCTCCTTCTCTTATAAGACTGTTTACGGTGTATCTCTGTACCTGCATAAGCTTATTAAGGGTACGTATCATTTCATCTTTGATGACATTATATCTGGGAATGATCTGGAGAGAGAGCCATTTTTCTAGTAGGGAATGTAAGAGGATATCTCGGCTTATTATGTGTCCCTCTTCGTAATCTACTACGATGGATGTAAAGCTTAGCTTAGTGATGAAATCATTCAGAGAGTGCATCCATGTTTGACTTTCACTGAGCTCTTGTATATCCTTTTTGATATCCTTTTCTAGGGATTGAAAAACGGTAATATCTGGATGATCTGCAGAGATTGCAGTTTTACTTTCGTTATATTTTTCTAGTAGAACCTTTGTGGAATTGCGTAATTTATCCAGTTGGTTAATACAGGTTCCCTCTATGTACTTGAGTTTATTACGTATGTTTTTGTGGGCTAGTTCACTAGAGATAATATCTTGTAATTGGTTTTTGATTTTCTGAAAATCTTCATCATAGATTTCTACTGGATTGTGAACCAGCTGTAGTTCATAGTTTATTTTTTCCACAAGGTCTTCAGATCGTAGTTGGTCTATAGTAGATTCTATTTCCTGAAGCAGGCTTTTCTTTACCTTGCCGATATCTTTTATAACATTAGATATATAGGCATCATATTTTTCTTGCGGAATATAAGCATGTATTAGTTTATTATTAGCCTTTAGTTTTTCTATATAGGTATTCCTCAGATATAGAAAATACTGTTTAATAAGTTCAGCAACTTGTGTGTTATAAACGTATATAGAAGCCTGAAAATCTTGCTCCTTTAGTTGCTTTTGATCTACACGATAATTATCTAGTACAGTTTTAATCTCGTTCTTAATAACCTGACCTGTTATCTCTGTTATAGGAGTATAATCGCCTAAAATAGTGTAGATATATTTATTTATTGTCGTATCCATTATTTGACATCCCGATGATGAAAGATCCTTAAAGTTCTAAAAATATAAGCTAAAATAGTGATGGAAAGGATAATAGTAATATTTTTTTCTTGCGCTAAACAAAGTACTTATTGATATATTAATCTTTACAGATATATAAATTAGTATATTCTAGGGACTTAGGGCTAAGTTTTAGGAAGCTCGGGACAGTTATTTATGATAACTTATTGGCTTTTATTTATGTGTACACAGATAGCTGCCCACTTATCTTTATAGCTGGTAGACTATTTAGCCTGACCTTAATGATAAAGGGTGAAACATCAGTTTTCCAAAAAAATATTATGGAATTAGAATAATTCCTTTCGGGTCTTTATAAATTCATAAACACGTTCTTTTATGAAGACTCATTTTCCGATGCAATTCTAAAGCTGAGATTCCTTTCTATGTAGTAGATATTAAATAAAGCATCATAAAAGCTTTATGAATTGGAAATTTAAGTTTATGAAACAAGGTATGGGCTGTGGCAGACTCTGGATTTTTACAGGAACAGCATCTTCTCTCACCATATATCTTGGTAGCACAATAATTAGTGTAATCACTACATCGGCGAGAATCACCGTCTTCCCATTCTAAACTTACTAGTAAATCTGTCCAAGATTTATCATCTTTAAATTGGGCTTGAAACTCATAAATGCTAAGCCCTTCAAATATTTTAACTATATTCACTTGCTCTCTTTTAAGCAAATAACAACATTTCCGTGCAGCCTATCTGCTCTGTTCGGTTTTGTGCTTCAGGTATTTAAACTCCTCATACAACTAAATCCTAGGGTGCAAATCATTCCGAAGAAATTTTCTGAGAGCAAATTTTTTAGCCTTCTAAGTATTTATATATCAAACACTTATGAACACATACTCACATTCAAAGTATAAATAAATAGATAATGTAGTCCTTCATTTTTTCACTCAAGATCAGAAATTGACTTAACATTGATCTATTAAATAATAAACTTAATTAACATGAAAAATTTTATTTTAACTTTTTTTGCGGCATTTATTTTCGTCGGAGTAATATCTGCTGAATGTACTGTAACTACTGACTGTGGAACTTTTACTTACGATGCTACTGAAATTTCTGCTGTTTCTTCAAATGGTGTTGTTACAGTATCTAGTAATGGTAATGTAATTGATCAGATTGCTTGTAGTAATAGTTCTGTAAGCGTTAGTTGTTCTGGTGGAGATGATGGCGGAAATAATGATGTGCCAAGTATTTGTGACTTTTTACCAGCATGGCTAGCACAATTCTTTGGTTGCTAATCAAAAAATTAATCCTAAGAAAGCAGATTTAAGAACTAGGCTACTTTAGAAATAAAGTAGTCTTTTTTTTTATAAAATACTGAGAGTAAACGACAATTTTCAATTTATTGCCCCTTATCATACACTTAAACTCCCTTAGAAAGCTTGACAAAAAGAATTAGATGTTGTTAATTTGATCTATCGATTTTTAACACCCTTTGGACAATATAAACCACATGAAAAATGTGTACACACTACTATCGACTATGTCATCATCTGAGAAGTCAATGTTCTCTAAGATTGAATCAAAAAACAAATCAAAAGAATTCTATAGATTATATAAAATTCTTAACAACACCTCAGAATTCAAAAAGCTAAAAATTAAAGAAGGTGAATTTAAAAATATAAATTACCTCACTCACAAGCTGTATACAAGACTATTAAGAGCAATCTCCATGAAGTCTATGTTTTATTCTGAAAAATCTGATAGATATAACTCAGAATTAGCCTATTGCATCGTCTTAAAAAACAAAGGCTTATATAAGCTTGCTTTAAAAAAATTAAATAAACTAAAATCTCACGCCAAGTCTATTGAAGACTTTACGCTAATTGTAACGATAAGTAATTTAGAAGAAGAAATTTGTTATTCATCTTTTGATACTTTATATTATTCTCACGTCAAAAATTTACTTGAAGAAAGAGCTTTTTATTCTCAGCAAATAGATTTAATCTCTAAACTAAAGTATATCAAGTATAAGTTAATAGAAATCCAGTATGCGGAATCTATGTTTATTTCACGTGATCGTATTGAGCAGGTATTTGGTACAAAGCTTGAAATACTCAATACACCAATCGATGGATTATCGGCAAAAGCCAAAGACTATATTTTATGTTGTATACAATTCAAGTTCTTACTAGAAAGGAATGATCGTGGTGCTATAGAATCTAGTTTGAAACGTATTGAGCATATCGAAAAAAACAGAGCTATTCTTAAAGACGAATATTTCAAAGCTTTAAATAATCAAACATTCGGCGCAATAGTATTTAATAATGAGGCTGTATATAACAACACAATCGAGAAGCTGATAGATTATGTTCCTGATACAAAAAATTATGCTATCAAAATGTTTTGTCAATATCATTTGATTTTAAAATGGATAGGCAGAAAGAACAGGTTTATACAATTGCAAAAAATAGAGAAATCGTACTTGCTTTTCTTTAAAAATTATAATCATGAATTAAATCAAACCCAAATAGATTTCTTATTCCTTTCATATGTGAATGTTTTGCTAAAATCAGGAATGATTAAGCAAGCATTTCAAGTACTTTCTGAATGGAGACTTTATGCCATAGAAAGCTATTGTATTGGATACTATTACTTGTGCAGTATTCATGTGCATCTAACACTCGAAAATTTAACCCTCGCAGATAGCTTTTTAGAAGCACTTAGCAGAAATAAGACATCTTCAGCAGAAACTATTCAAATTGCTAAAATGATTAAGGCATCACATAAAAACTCAGAAAATTTGGATAATAATCTTGTTGAGCTTAACAAAATGAGTGAATCAAATAAAACTTACTATACTTTTATTCAGGTAGATGTTATAAGCTGGTTGCAAAATCTGAAGTACAAGCAAATACCCACCTAAAATATATTTCAAGCCAAGATCTTCTGACTACGAATTGAAGTACACGGACCAAGTGGATATTCCTCCATAAAACTCTTTACTAAACCTTAGATGTGGTATGCGCTCAAACCATCTTTTAGAAATCTTCTCTGACACATGATGAAAATAGGATTAATAATAATATTTATGATGTAAATATTTTCTTTAGATATGTCAATGCATAAAGTTATTTACATATTATTTTCTAAGCCTTTTGCCTATCCGATATAATTTATTTACTACTTTGGTAAGCTAACAATTCTCTGGGAAAAATGAATACATTAGATGTCACTTTTGTTCGAAAACAATTTCCTGTTTTTGATACAGATCTAGGAAAAAAACTAGCTTTCTTTGATAATGGAGGCGGTAGCTATGTTGCAGGAACAGTTATAAAAAGACTTACGGATTTTTATGTCAATTATAAGGTGCAGCCCTATGGTGCGACAGCAATAGGAAAACTTGCAGGGCAAGCTATGGACGAGGGAAGATCTAGTATGGCGGAACTCCTTAATGTTCCTATAGAAGAACTGACCATAGGAGCATCTACTACTCAAAATCTCAACACATTATCTATAGCTTGCGCTTCTCTTGTACAAGCAAGTTCTGAAGTAATTGTTACAGAACAAGATCATGAAGCTAACATCGGAGGCTGGGAAAGAATGTGTAGAGCACAGGGAGCACAGTTGACCATCTGGAAGGTAGACCCTACAACTGGAGAACTAGACCTAAATCAACTAGAAGACCTTATATCAGATCGCACCGCTATTGTATCTGTAACCCAAAGTTCTAATATTATAGGTAGTATAAATCCTATAAACGAAATAGCGAAAATAGTACATAAGCATAATGCAAAACTTGTGGTAGATGCTGTTGCGTACGTACCTCATGAGTGGCCTAATCTAGATGAGTTAGATGCAGATGCATATGTTTTCAGCAGTTATAAAACTTATGGAACACACCAGGGAATTATGGTTGTCAGACCCGCCTTTCTTGCTGAACTAGACAAACAATGTCATTATTTCAATGAGAAATATAAGATCAAATGGTTGGACTCCTCTGGACCTAACCATGCTTCCATAGCAGCACTAGGTGGCATAGCAGACTATTTCTCTGCGCTGCACGAGCATCATTTCGGAGCAGAAGATCTGCCTTTATATTCTAAGGCAAGAGCCATGGCTTTGCTCATGCATCAGCATGAGCAAGGATTATGTCAGACTCTACTAGATTGTGTAAATGAGCTACCTGTAAAAATATACGGAAAAGATCATATGAACAATCGAGAGGCCAATGTTGCGCTCCGCTCTAATCAGCTTTCTTCGGTCTCTATGATGCAGAGTCTTGGAGAGGAAGACATAGCTGTGAAGCAGGGTACCTTCTATGCATATAGGTTGCTACAAAGCATGGGTATAGAGAACCTAGACGATGGGGTGCTTAGGATTAGTCTGAGTCATTATAACACAATGGAAGAGATACAGAGATGTTGTGATGTACTGAGAATTCTTCACAAGTAAGATCTTATAAGCTTTGTTAGCACCATCTGAGTCTTAATCTCTATCAGCTTGATTAAAAAAAAGGACATAAAAAAAGAGATCTCTAAAAAGAAATCTCTTTGCGCCTCCTCAAGGACTCGAACCTTGGACCTATTGATTAACAGTCAACCGCTCTAACCAGCTGAGCTAAGGAGGCTTATTAAGCGACGCAAATTTATAATTATCAATGTGTTATTTCAAGCTTTTGCAAACAAATTTTTGTAATATTTTTCCTTAGCTACCCACAGACCTTAATTATCGGCTTTAATTCCGCTATAAATGTGTCTAATAACCTTCAAAACGTATTCTTATTCAGCTTTTTACATATAGAAAATTTCTGATTAGGACCTTTTTACAAACAAAGACATTATTTAACAACTATCTTCGCCACACCTTCTCTTCTCCTATCTCCGACAGCTTGTTTATTTACTAAATCGATACTATGCGTCCCTCCAAAAACCATATCTAGCTCTTCCCACACTCTTATGGTCTTATCTATATCCGCGGTGTTATAATCATATCCTTTTTCTAGGTATATCTGATTTTCGCTCTCATATATACGAGGAAAATGTATGGCCTCATATAAAGGCATCTTATGTTCGTAATAATTCATGAGCGTCTGACTTATCGAGAAAGGTATTCTTGTGGCACCACCCGTTCCGATTAGAACAGAGGGTGCTCTAGCCTGATCAAATACGATCGTAGGACACATCATAGAGTTAAGCCTAGCATTTTGTTTCCAAGAATCTAATCCATCAGGCAACAAGGCAGTTTCTCCTAGCATATTGTTCATCTGCATATTGGTCCCAGGAATAAAATAAGTACACCCTTCGCCTATGGAGGTAGATAGGGCTATTGCATTGCCCTTGTCATCACAGATGTTGAAATGTGAAGTTCCGCTAGTAGAGATATCCGCACTATCTATAGATGTATAATTAGGATAATGAAGGTGCATCTCTGCGACTAAAGATGCTACGTCTTTACCATAAGGAAAGCTATTGTGATATGCATTTCTAAGGATTGTGAAATGTTCCTTAGACCCTACTTCATATTTTATCTCGGCTGTCTCTCTGAGAAATAATGCAAGTAGTCCTCCACCCAGAGAAGGTAGGGGAGGGACAGAAATGTACTGATCGCCATAAGGAAACAGAAAAGCTTCCCGACGGATCACCTGATAATTTCTAAAATCTTCATAACGGATATATCCGCCATGCTCTCTTGCATAATCAGTGACGGAGAGGGCGGGCTCTCCTCTGTAGAACCAGTCTGGTTTTTCTCTTGCATAGCTCTCTAGAAAATCAGCATACTGAGGCATGAGTAAAATATCTCCTTTTTTCTTGACTTGCCCATCTATAGCAAATAATGCTCTCCCTTCCTCATTATCTGTTAAGATAGCATTTAGTAATTGCAGATCATAGGCCTGGAAATCAGTAAATGCTACACCATTCTTAGCAAGTGTCTGCGCTGGAATAACTAATTCTCTCAGTGGTATGGAACAATAATGCTCCACAAGATATTGGACTAGGGCCATAGCTCCTGGTACAGCCATAGATGCTGGCCCCACAAAAAAGGTCTCTTGGCTTTCCCCAAAATCTAATAGGATCTCTTTGTAGTTGGGCTGAGAGATAGAATTATTGCTGGGCGTCTGGCAGAAGAAATCTAATATAAAATTTCCCTTATCAGGTGTGTACATATTTGCGAAACCTCCCGCCCCAGCAGATGCCATTAAGGGTTCTGCAACAAAAGAAACCAAATAGGTTGCCACGCATGCATCAAAAGCATTTCCTCCAGCAGCTAATATTTCCTCCGCAGTCTTAGCTGTCAGATGGTGGCCTGCAGCAATTGCATATTTTATTTTGGACTGATCCTTCATACTGCAAAAAATAATAAATAATATAGTACTCAAGGAAAATTAACTACTTTTATTTCTGGCTTACAATTCTTTATTAGAAAAATAATTAGGCCACTATAGCAGTTTAGTAAGGTATACAAAAACATCATATGAGAATTCATTCCTTTTCTAAAGTCGTGGCCATACCTTTTGCCGTATGGTTTGCCTATACTTTTTATATCTCCTATAACGAGAGAGATTATGCACTTTCTTACTGGATGATTCCTCCATTTCTCATCATCGCAATTATCTGGGTATTATCTCCGCAGATAGATTTCTGGTGGACGAAACGTAATCCATTGAGCCTAGACGAACCCCTTAAGAACTGGTTACAGAAATATTGTCATTTCTATATCGCCCTGCCCGAGGAATTGAAAAATAATTATGAACAGCGTCTAAGTACCTACCTATCGGGTGTAGAATTTTATGCTATGGGTGCAGAAAAAGAATCTGTTCCTGAAGATATTAAAATCCTTGCAGCAAGTAATTTAGTGACGCTGACCTTTGGCAAGAAAGATTATATGCTCTCTAATTTTGATCGCGTAGTTTTTTACAAACACCCATTTCCTACACCTAGGTTCCAGCATTTACATACTGTAGAAACAGAGCAACAAGACGGTGTCATATTATTTTCTCTAGAGCACCTAGCCGCAAACTCTATAAATCCTGAAAGCTATTATAATATTGGAATGCACGGCTATGCAGAAGCATTTGTAAAAACGTATCCAGCAATTAGATGGGAAAACCTATCGGATTTTTCTTGGGAGGATATAGAAAGCATAACAAATTTTTCTAGGTCGTTTGTACTTTCTACCCTGGGGTTCGAAGAAACGGATTTAGTGCCAGTAATTATAACTAGTTATTTTTCTCATACTGTACAGTTTAAAAAATTACAACCTGTTGCTTTTGATTGGATCTCAAAAATACTTACTGATTCTAATTTATAGTATTGTCTCCTTATAAGGACATCACGCACATTAAAAGACAAGCATCTTACATTCTTACTTAACTTGTAGAACATCTGTAGCTCATAGAGGTATTTACTGTAGGGCTTTGTTATTTGATTATGCTTTTTTATGGTTCTATATTTGTGTTGTAATAATTAAGAAATTATTCTCAATATTTTAAGGGTGTTAAAGAGAGAGCTCACATACAGATGTAAGCTCTCTTTTCTTTTGTAGCTATTCGTGCAATTTGTTCAGCTACAGTATGAGACCTAATTATCTATTTCTATTCTACAAACTATATTTACAACTTGGAGAAATATATTTTCGCCTCTTTCATAACCTTAGGTGCCAGCAGTATACTAGCGATCATCGTCGGAAAAGCCATTACGGCATAGAATCCATCTATAAGATTAATCATCATATCGAGAGAAGATACAGAAGCAAAAAGAATACTAGTCAGATAAAAATAATTATAATAATGTTTCTTCTCAGCGCCTAGTAAAAACCCCAAACATTTTGTTCCATAATAGGAAAAAGAAAACAAAGAGGATATACTAAAAAAAGCAATGCAAATCATAAGTACCCAGCTGCCTCCTGTAGGTAAACTTTCGCTAAATGCTGAGGCCGTGAGACTGACGCCATTATTGTTTGTCGTCTCCCATACACCTGTAACTAATATCGCTAAGGCGGTCAATGTGCACACTACGATCGTATCTACAAAAGGACCGACCATGGCTACTAATCCTTCCCTTATCGGTTCATTAGTTCTTGCTGCACCATGCGCCATAGGAGCAGTTCCGATTCCCGCTTCGTTAGAAAAAGCACCTCTTCTTATTCCTAGTAATATCAGTCCTCCTACGGCACCACCTAGGAGCGGTTCTCCTTTGTAGAGGGTAGCAGAAAACGCTTCAGTAATAATAAGTAATAGATACGTAGGAACATCTTTCCAGTGCATACATAGGATTATTACAACGGATATGAAATACAATATGACCATAGCAGGAACAAGACGTTCTGTGGTTCTACTTATTCTTTTTAAGCCACCCAATACTACAATAGAAGTGAATGTCGTAATGATGATTCCAGTTATGAAATCTGTCTCCAAACCCACATTGAAACCTGCTGGCTCTAACACAATATCTCTTATAGCTTGTGTAAGCTGATTGACATTAAAAATAGGCAAGGAACCTATCAATCCAGCTAAGCTAAAAACAATAGCAAGTGGTTTCCATTTCGCCCCGAGTCCCTCCATAATAAAATACATAGGACCACCCTGTAATTCTCCCTTGCTATCTTTACCGCGATACATAATAGAAAGAGAACAGGTGAAAAACTTCGTGCACATTCCTATAAGTGCGCTGATCCACATCCAGAAAATAGCCCCTGGACCGCCTATGGAAATAGCTACAGCCACTCCAGCAATATTCCCCATTCCTATCGTAGAAGCAAGAGCAGTGGATAGCGCTTGGAAATGACTAATTTCTCCTTGGTCTTCTGCACTATCGTACTTGCCTATAAGTATATTGACAGCATGATAAATATATCTAAATGATATTCCTCTAGAGTGTACTAAGAAATAGATACCTCCTCCTATAAGCAGAAGTAAGAGTGGTAGTCCCCACATGAATGAAGCAAAAGAAGATATGATCGTTGATAGTTTGTTCACTAGTTATGTAAGGTTTATAAATTATTAGATAAAGATAACAGCTTATTCCTACTTCAGAGGAGAGACAACTTCTGGTACTTTTAAAAATAATAGTAGCAAGCAAATTTTTTCTGAGCAATTGAAATATAAATTAGTAGTTAGGTACTACAATCGCAGTATCTTTGACAGATACTTTACACTAATTCTAGACCTTGTAGAATATCTGTAGGGGAAGTCTGTATATACTGTAGGGGATGGCGACTTGATCTCTCCAGATTTTGGTTCTATATTTGTGTTGTAATAATTAAGAAATTATTCTCAATATTTTAAGGGTGTTAAAGAGAGAGCTCACATACAGATGTAAGCTCTCTTTTCTTTTGTGGCACGTATAAATTTTATATCGGCCATTATAAGATAGTAAGCAAAAAGTCTTCTTACAACTTCCTTTTAATTCCGACACTTTTCTGTAAAAATCTTACATTATCTTCATGACATTTTCGCATTGCAGAAGAAAAGTTATACTGACTTAGCAAGCTATTTATATCGAACAAAGTTTCATTCTTCACATACTTTTCTAATGCTATAATATACGTTCTAGCATCAGCGATACGGTTTATGATTTCTGTTTTTTCTGAAGTATAATCACCGTGTCCAGCAATAAGAAAACGTATAGGATATTCAGTAACGAGTTTTTCTATCTTGTCCAGTACAAGCAGATACGCTTCTACACTGTGGTAGATAAATGGAAATTCTATATTACTCAGATAATCACCGACAACAAGAATATTTTTAGACATATTATAAGCGATCAGTCCATCTGCATTATGACCAGATGCCTGGATAAATAAATACTGATCTTCTTCTATAGACAGAACCTGCTGGTCTGCATGGATAACAAGAACTATTTCTGGGTATATTATCGGATAGTTTCTAAGAATATAATGCTCCTCATCAAAAGTATGGATAGACTGTAACGATTTTTTTATGGATGGGTTGTTCACAAATTTTTCAGAGGCAATAGAGATATATTCTGAGAACATACCATATGCTACGATATGGTCAAAATCTGAATGCGTAAACAGCAGGTATTTTTTATGCGTAGGTAAATTGGTATCTATGTAGTTCTGGATAAATTCAAGCTCTATCGGTAAGTAATTAGGATCCACAAGTAACAGATAATTTTCAGAGATAATTAGAGATGTAGTTGTACGCCACAAGGCACTTTCGAAAATTACGAGATTTTTATCTTCTATTTGTAAATGCAAGAAAATTGATTTTTGAACAAGTTACGTTTTAAACTTATAAGTTTAGGAAGTATTCAAAATATTACAAGTCATGCGTGAGTGATTTTGTTGCAAATAAATATAGAACGGCAGCTCTAGAAACAAGAGAACCGCGAAAGCGGGTGAGTAGGCGAACGATCCGAAGGATTATAGGTCCTAAATGGACCTATGAAGTGAGAGAACCGATACATAATAATTATGAACGCATTTGGTATTATACCATTTCTATTTTTAGATGACGGAAAAGGATTTAGAATTGTTCAAAATGGATCAAGGCAAAAAACGTAGGCGAACCCATAGGTTCGGCGAGGCTTTTTAACGAAGGAACATGAAGAACAAAATAAATA
>Ga0209187_1000767_pt1 | contig 47951 bp, 42 predicted proteins | sample BantaG_FD_187430 | JGI IMG/M metagenome (GOLD analysis project Ga0209187, IMG submission 187430) | Marine algal microbial communities from Bantry Bay, Ireland - BantryBay_4 metaG (SPAdes) (version 2) | ecosystem: Host-associated > Algae > Red algae > Unclassified | place: Bantry Bay, Ireland...
TGGCTGAAGGCATCACAACTAAAGTAAGCAATAATAGCTTTGATGATACGTATGCAAGCTTAATTGCTGCAATTTCTGGTAACGATGCGCTTAGGATTGTTCTAGAACTTGATCATCAAGCCAATGCGGCTTCTGTCGATTTAGACTTACCGCCTACGAGACTCATTGTATTTGGGAATCCAAATTTAGGCACTCCTTTGATGCAAAACAGTCAAACTGTTGGTCTTGATTTGCCTCAGAAGTTTTTAGTCTGGGAATCACCAGACGGCATCGTAAATGTTTCTTATAATGATCCCGCTTATCTTGCCTCACGTCACAATCTAAGTGGAGTAGATGAACTATTGACTACGATTACGGGTGCATTAAATAATCTTTCAAATGCAGCCACTAACTAATTGCCAAAGGCAAATAGTTAATTTAAATGTTGAATGTTGAGTCCACTCTGAAAACTTACGAATTGCATAAAATGGAATATTTTGGATGAGAATATTGGTTTTAGAAATTCAGTGATGCCTGAGCATCAGTTAATTGATAAAATGAAAAATATCGCCAAAAGAAACATTTTTTGTTTTGTGAGTTTTCGGAGTGGACGCTTAATGTTAAATGAGAAGGCGATCGCTCATTCAATGCTAAATATTTAGTCGATAGGCAACAGAATGATCAGCGCTAGCGGATTATTACATGCTAAATGCAGATGATTTAAAGATGAAACTTCGAATTTAGTCGAGGGTAAGTTAGACTAGGAAAGGCTCGCAAATTCTTTTTTGGCTGATTGGGTGATTCGCTATAGCCTCAATCTGACTTGGATAAACATTAAACATTTACAATTAGACATTGCCGAAGGCATTTTCTCTTAAAAACCTTCACTAAAAGGACTTATTTGTCTATTCAAGTCTTAAGATTATCGAAATATGGCAATTCGGTAAACTTTTTGCTCTTATATTGCCTTTTGATAACATATAGACAATAAAAAATTAACGAATGAAATTTATACAAACACTAGCTTTTGCCTGTTTATTCTTCACTGGAATGTTGACTGCACAGGATGATATGCATATTCAAATGGAAATTAGCACAGTTGAGAGTTCTAATCCTGAAGCAGCTGCAATGCTCGAAATGATGAAAGGTACAGAGTACCAAGTGTATTATCAAGACGGTAAATCTCTGACAAATATTAATATGATGGGAGGAATGGTCGGAATTAAAAATGTAATCAACAAAGAAGGAGATATGAACATGTTCTTTGACATGATGGGGAATAAAATGCACGTTGAATCTACAAAAATAGAACTGGAGAAAATGAAGGCGGAAAATCCGAATCCACTGTCTGATCTAGATATTAAGTATGACAAAGATGATAAAAAGACAATAGCTGGATATGAGTGTTATAAAATGATGGTAACATCAAAGGATCCAGAAGCTGGTGAATTTAGCCTTGAGGGATATGTCACAGAAGACATTAAAATAAATGCTTCAGTTATACAAGGCGTTGACCTTTCTGAATTTGAAGGATTCCCACTAGAATATAAATTGAATATGGGGCAAGCAATTCTTGGTGTCACTACTGTAGAATTGAAGGACGAAGTTCCAGCAGGTGTTTTTGACATTGATTCCAAAGGCTATACAAAAATGACTATGGATGAATTTATGTCAGCTATGGGCGGCATGGGAGCCGGCATGGGTTTCTAGAATCATTCTAACTTAGATACAAAACAAAGCTGTGGTCGTAAGATCATGGCTTTTTTTTATTTTTGACTTTTTTTAATCCTTAAAAGTCGTTTCATCAAGAATTTTCTCAAGACATACTGGATAAGGCATGTAAGTCTGGTAGGATGCTTTATAGTTATAAGTGTATGTATCTGTCGAGGGCAACATTATTATGTAGCAGCTGATAGTATAGCAGCTATACAAACGTGTGTGGCAGCAAATTCGATAACAGACGGGCAGCCGGGACCAGCACATTTGCCATTTTTCCAATCAAATTCTACCTATACAAAAGATGGTGGATTTGCGCATAACTTGTGTGTTGCCAATACATTCTCAAATCAAGGATTCTGGAGAAACAGCTTATTTAGTCTGAACATACTTAGCTTAACTGCAATTAATAACAGGGTTGACTATGACAAAACAATAAATCCTATGTGGCAACATCGCTGGCAACATGAAGAAAATAGTAAACCGACTATAGCTACAAATATATCATTGATCGTACCTGTAGATGAGCCAGATATCAGCACAGAAGTACAGACTACTTTGATTGTTATTAAAAATATAACTGCAAAAAGTGTAGTGTTTTTTAATCTGACTTTAGGAAAACCTTTCGAAGATTTCAGCAATACGGTCAACTACAGTGTCTTACTTGGGCACAAATATTTTTTAGATGCTAATCATGCTCTTTTTACCGATGTTGTATATCAAGAAAGTTTAGTTACGCTAGAAACAGCTGTCGAATTCAATTTACCGAATAGTATGGTGTTGAGTCCTGGAATCAATTTTACAGTTGACACAGATACCAATGAGAAATTTTTCGGATTTGGCGCTGTGATACTGTTTCAAACGCAATAATGTAGTATATTTTTAACATTTAAATAAGCGAGCTTTAAATGACAATGACTAATAAGGAGATGGCAGCACAGATAACGCAGAACAGCGTTTTTTCAGGTTTTTCGGAGGAAGAAATTGCGCAGCTAGAATCAATTGTTTCTTACAGACATGCAACCAAACATGAGGTCATTTTTAAGATTGACGATACACCTCATCACATTTACTATCTATTGGATGGAATACTACACATACAGTTTCCAGATAATAAGAGGTTTATTATAGAGCCAAATCAGTTGATAGGAGAGATAGGGATTCTTAATGGTGATTTTAGGCTTGGGAAATTAGTCGCTATGGAAGATTGTAGAATGATTAAGATATCTGCCAAAGGTTTATTTGATAAGGATATGGTAGCGCCAGTTATTAGTTTAGAAATCATCAGACGACTCAATCGAAGAGTGACTGATTATTTGAGATCAAAACAACAAACGTCTAGCAGAGTACTCATCCAATCTGGCGAGGGAGAACATATAGAATTTAAGTCAACTTTACGATGGAATTTCAAAGCAAAAAAGAACGATACTAATATTACTCAAGCAGTATTAAAAACCATAACTGCATTTTTATATTCTGAAGGAGGGACTCTATTTGTTGGTGTCGAGGATGAGCTATATTAAAATAACTAGATGAGAAAGCCAATAAGGAAATCGAAATCGAGCACACTCAAAGTTATTTTTTTTGAACTAGAATGGGGAAGCTCATTAAACTTGGATAGAATACATTTAGATAGGCTATGAATGTCTATTTACGTCAGATATCAATGCAGCAGGGGATCTTACATAATTCTATTTAACATAATATTAATTATAGGCAAAATGTGAACGTAAAGTATCTAACACACGAATCCTAAACGGTGGGTAGATAAAATCTTTTACAAGCAATTCTATTTATAGTTTTCTATGCTCCTGTGAAAATCTAATTGATGTCCATCGATGGCAATAGATGTGATATAAAATATAACAGTTGGGAAAATAGATACGCAATCTTGAATCCTTTGAATTAAAAGCTAATTTTGCTAAATTAGTTCATAGATTTGCAACAGTCTGCTTGCAGTACTTTAATACCTTTTGGCAATTTTTACTTATATGTTCATAGCATATATATAAATACGATACATATAATTGTTTAAAATACTAAAAGGGATGAGTACGAATTCTAATCTAAGAATTGTAGGGATAGGTGCGTCCGCAGGTGGCCTACAAGCGCTTGAAGCATTTTTCAAAGATGTTCCAGTTGATTCAGGGGTCACTTTTGTGATCATTCAACATTTATCACCTGATCATAAAACAATGATGCCCAGTCTGTTAGGAAGGATAACTGACATACCTATTAATCTTGCAGATAATGGGATGCCTCTAGAAAAAAATCACATTTACTTGATACCAGCGAAAAAGAATATCGTGCTGGAAGACGATACATTAACGTTTATCAATAGAGCACCATTGAATAAATTAAATCTATCAATAGATATTTTCTTTAATTCATTGGCCAATGAAAAAAAGGAAAAGGCAATAGGTGTGATTTTATCAGGGACTGGATCTGATGGAACAAAAGGCGGGCAAAATATAAAAGAAGTTGGTGGTACTATGTTTATTCAGGATCCAACCAGCATCAGATTTACAGGGATGCCGACGAACGCAATTTCCGCTGGTATAGCGGACTATATTCTGACAATGGATGAATTGCCTAAGGAAATTCTGAATTATGTAGACCTTATTTATAACAAGTATCAAACACTACAAGAAGAAGATAAAGAATCAATAGAGGACATTTTGTTGCTTCTGAAAAAGAAAGGTGGCAATGATTTTACATCTTATCGCCGACAGACCTTAAATCGTCGACTCATTAAGCGAATGAATCTCAATAAAATAGATTCGATCCATGATTATAAAATATTGTTGGAATCTAGTCCTGAAGAACAAAGCTTGCTGACAAATGAGTTTCTAATCAATGTAACAGAATTCTTTAGAGACACACAGCATTTTAAAGTGTTGGAGAAATCAGTTATTCCTGCAATTTGTAGGAATGATCATCGTGGTGAGATTAAAGCATGGTCAATTGCTTGCAGCACGGGTGAAGAAGCCTATTCTGTTGCAATACTAATTACCGAATTTTTAGAAACAAATAATATCGCTAAAAGCTTTAAAGTTTTTGCAACTGATATCGATGAGGAGGCTTTGGATATCGCATCTAAGGGGATTTATAATGAAAGAATAATTTCAGATATCAAACCAGAATTCCTATCTAAGTATTTTAAGAGAAAGAACAATACATATGTTGTGCAGCCATCCTTAAGAAAGAACATTATTTTTTCTCTTCACAATATCATGTCCAACCCGCCATTTAGCAAAATGGATCTCATCAGCTGTCGAAACATGTTGATTTATCTAGAACCAGAAGCACAAAAACGTGTGTTCAGAAATATGGCTTATGCCTTGAATGTAAACGGCTATTTGTTCTTGGGTGCAAGCGAATCCGCAAATATATTAGGCGATCATTTTAAGCCTATTCATAAAAAAGCTAAGATATTTCAGAAAGAAAAGGACTTTGCTGAAAGTTCAGAAGCTTATGCGATCACAAATAGAAAATACCACACTACGAATCAGAAACTCAAAGTTGAAGCAGATACTAGACTTGCTGATGTGTCTATCAAAGCCCTTTCGAGCTTAACTGATTCCATCTGTGTTGTCTTTGATACTAGTTTTGATATTATAAAGCTTTATGGAGATTTCAACAAAATTGCCACTTTCCCTAAAGATGGATTCGATTTACAAGTATTAAAGCTCAACCGATTATTACCTAAAGAATTTAATGTACCAGTCACTTCCTCAATGAGTACGCTCAAAAATGATTATGAGACTACAGTAAAGAAGACAATAGTCTATAAGAAAGGAGAGAAATCTCATATGGCTACGTTTAGTCTCAATCACTTACGTACCAAAAAAGGCTACTTAGAGAATTATTATCTATTAGTGATCAATGGCTTACAGCAAGAATGGGATAGCAAAAATGAAAGACAAAAAGCAATTACAGCTGGCAATCAAGAAGATTTGATTTTGATTGAGCAAATGCTTGATGATACAAGAGAAAATCTTCAACTCACTATAGAGGAACTTGAAGCCAGTAATGAAGAAGCTCAAGCGACTAATGAAGAATTAGTGTCTTCAAACGAAGAACTACAGAGTACAAATGAAGAACTCCAATCGGTCAACGAAGAATTAAATACCGTCAATGTAGAGTTAGAACAACGAAATGTACAACTGCTAGAACTCAATGCCGATTTTGAGAATTTAATCAATAGCTCTGGAACCATTAATTTATTTTTGGACAAAGAATTCAAGCTAAGAAATTACACCCAATCCATTCTTCCCATTTTTAACTTTCTGGAAACAGATATAGGAAGGGATTTGAAAAATTTCTCTCTACCCTATCCAGAATTATTATCTGATGTGGCGCAGGTTATCAAGTCATTACGATCCATTGAAAGGGAAGTTTTTATACAGGCACCAACCAATGAAGATAAAGTCTATTTACAGGCTATTCACCCATATAGAACAGCGCAAGATGAAATTAAAGGAGTCGTTATTAATTATAGCGACATTACAAATATAAAATCTACAAATACCCTCTTATCTAGTATTATTCATGCTAGCCCTGGGTTAATTTATGTATATAATTTAAAAGACAAGAAAAACGAATATGCTAGTCCTATCACAACAAGTTTAGCTGGATATACACCAGATGAGCTTAAGGAAATGGGGACCGAAATGATGGCCAAATTAATCCATCCAGATGATTTTGCAAAAATTACGGATCATCAAGAAAATATTATCAATTCTGACACTGATGAAATTAGAATCATAGATTATCGCTTAATCAAAAAAGGGACAACAGCAGATGACCCTAATCCATGTTACATAGAAAGTCACGATGTACCCGTTAAGCGAGATGCTAACAATAAGGTAACAAAGATATGTGGGATTGCCCTGGAAGTAACAGATTTGAAAACGACCCAATTAGAATTGAAAAAACAAAATGCTCTCTTATCACATGTGACTTCAATCAGTCCTTTCCACATCATGATATCAACAGTAGCACCTGAAAAAATTAGCTTCACCAATGATACCTTCATAAAGAGTTTAGGATATGATATTGACGCAGATAAACGGGGAAATAATCCAAGGCAGGTACTTAAACAAATTATGCCTATTGCCGAATTCAAGTCATTAACAGGACTATTTGATGATATTGTAGAACTTAACCTGCAAGATTCATTTGAAATAGAGGTGCAAGTATACGATAGCAATGAACTCGCTAGGTGGTTTATGTGGAGATGTATGCCATATGAATGGACAGAATCTGGAAAGATTAAATCAATCATCCACTTTGTACAAGAAATAACAGAACTTAAAGAGAATCAAATCAAATTACAATCCATCAATAAAGAACTGGAAGAGTTTACTTACGTTTCCTCCCATGATCTTCAACAACCTTTAAACACCATACAATCATCAATTAAAATATTACAAAAAGAACTTAAAGATCATACAGGAAGCCCTCTTATTGAACGATGTTTGACTATGGTGGCAGACACTTCAACCTCTATGAAACAAAGTATAAAGTCCATCCTAGATTATTCCAAAGTAGAATCAGATGTTAGTTTCCATACAGTCAATTTGAATGAAGTGCTCAAGTCAGTTGTGACAAGTCTAGACTCTGCGATTCAAGAAGGAAGAGCAAAACTTAACATTAAATCTGATTTGCCTAAGATCAAAGGAGATGCTCAGTTAATTAGACTCGTATTTCAAAATTTGATCACGAACGCCATTAAATTTCAAAAGAAAGGACAACATGCTGTACTCGATATTGAGCATGAGCAAACGAATACACATGAGATCATTCATTTTAAGGATAATGGAATAGGAATATCAGAAAAACAACAAAGTCGAATATTTACCCTATTCCAACGGTTACACGAGGAGTCAGAATACGAAGGAAGCGGGATCGGATTAGCTCATGCGAATAAAATTATGAGAATACATGGTGGTAATATTGAAGTCAGTTCAACTGTTGGTGAAGGAAGCACATTCTCATGCTTTTTTCTTAAAGGGAAGTAAATAGTAGTAAATGAAGGCTTATTCTTTTTAAAAAGACTCTTTATATTTGTATTGGTTAATTAAAATATTTGTTTGCTATTGCTATAGTCTCAGCTTATGATGGTAGCTTAGATAATAGCACTTACAGATTTGCTTATTGACAAATAGTCTACATGGTTTCTACAATATATATAGACACGTAAAATTTGTGCATATAAAATTTTGACAAAGGATCAGTTTAGGAATACATTGTAATTAATATAAAAAAACAAGCCAAATGTTTAAGAATGTATACCTAATTGATGATGATGCGAACACACTTTATTTACACCGGTACTTTTTAGACGCTTTTGATTTTTTTGCGAATCCCAGTCTTTTCAATATTGATTTTCCGTTGCTTATACAAATCTCCTATTGCTCGTTTAAATGCTTTCTTGCTGATTCCAAATGTTGCATAGATGTTATCAGGAGAACTTTTATCAGATATTGCCATCGAACCATTATTGGCAACGAGTGCTTTGTAAATGATTTCAATATTTCTGGTATTCGTATTTTCATAACCGATTGGCTGCAACGACACATCGATTTTACCATCTCCTCTGACATCTTTAATAAAGCCCTTCAATTTATCACCTGGATTTATCTCTCTATAAATTTCATTCTCATATACCAATCCTTTATGTTGATTATTTATAATTACAGTGTAGCCGAGATCAGTTTCCATAAAGACCAATAAATCAACTTCATCACCTTTATCTACTGTTATCACCTCATTGTCTAAAATGCGCTCTATTCTATTAGTTCCATACAACCTGTTGGTTCTTTCATCAATATCCAAATACACAACATACCAATAGCCCAATTCCATACCGTGTCTTTGTTCTCCGAATGGTACGAATAAATGCTTTTCTAGCCCCCAATCCATAAACGTACCTACCTCAGTGATATCAACAACTTCGAGAGCTGCATATTCATGCAGTTTAATGAAGGGTGTCAGGTTAGTTGCTATTATTCGCTCGTCATAATCTAAGTAAATAAAAACATCAAGCGTATCGCCTATTTTGTAATTATCTGGCATATACTTATTTGGCAACAACACATCCAAGCCTTCATCATCGCCTAAGTACAAACCGACGCTCGTCTCTCTCAAAATTTCAAGCGTATTCATCTTTCCTAATTCAATCATATCTACAATTTTATCTTGATCTATGATAAGTTATGAATACTGGTTTAACTACATACAACAAGTCATTTTTTATTCACACTCTAAAGTAGAGTCCACTCCGAAAACTGACGAATTGTACAAAATGGAATATTTTGGATGAGATTTTTAGATTTTGAAATCCAGCGATGTCTGAGCATTAGTGGATTGAGAAAATGAAAATATCACCAAAAGAAACATTTTTGGTTTCGTGAGTTTTCTGAGTGGGGTCAAAGTTAAGTGATTTGGAAATTAAATCCTTCTAGATCTACTCAGGAATTTTTCCATGCAGTACTCATGAGCATTCACAGTCTTTATGTATTGGGTTACCTGAAAGAGCAATTCTTTGACTAAGATAAACTGTAGGCTTAACTTGATAGCTAATCTGGCAAATACTCATTAGGTATTAGCTAAATCAACTTTTGAGCAAATTAATATCATCACTTCTTTTTTTTCACAGAATATTAGAATAAAAATTAGATGTTGTACGAACAATAAGCTCTATAAAATGTATATTGCTGATATAATGTTATGCTGATTAGTGGTCTCACTAAAATGAAAAAATGTTCTACACGAAATAACTGCTCTTCCGGCTTTGGAAGTAAATGGCTTTCTTGGCTTCCAGGAATTGTCATAGCTATACTACCCAAATGTCCTTTTTGCTTGATGGCTTACTCTGGTGCAGTGACCTTGTGCAGCGGGCATACCCTCTACCCTAACGCTAATGCTTACTCCGCTTATTTTATCCTTGGCTTGAGCATATTTATCTTAGCAAGCTTAGTTTTTAACAATAAAGGCAAAAGAACTTTCATCAGTTTTATAATTACGACAATAGGTATTGTCACTTTGATGATAAGTCAATTCCTTGTCTTGAGTTCTACTCTCTACTACATTGGTGTTGGTATTTTAATTTCCGGAATATGGTACAACGGTAGTTTTTTATACTTCTATAATAAAATTAAAGATTCTATACGATACAGATTTTTAAATTCTAATAAGATTACACATGATAGCTGAAGATTTTAAATATGATGCTCCAGTTAGTCTTGCTGATGCATTTGCATTGCTCCATCAATATGGAGATGATGCAAAGATATTGGCTGGCGGACATAGCCTCATACCCATGATGAAATTGCGTTTTGCATCGCCGACTCATCTCATTGACATTAATAACATTCCCGGGTTGTCTTATATAAAAGAGGAAGATGGTTTTTTAAAAATCGGAGCCATGACAAAAGAAGTTGATTTGGAAGAATCCGAAATCATAAAAAACAAATATCAAATATTTACAGATGCTTCCAAATTGATTGCTGATCCACAGGTCCGAAATTTTGGTACAATTGGAGGAAACATTGCTCACGGTGATGCTGCTAATGACCATCCTGCAGTGATGATGGCTCTTGGTGCAGAAGTAGAAATTGCTGGTCAAGATGGTAGCAGGACTGTTTCTATTAATGATTTCTTTCATGGTTTCTATACGACTGCAATTCAGCATGGAGAAATACTAACAGAAATTAGAATTCCTGCAGCAAGTGGGCGGTTCGGTACAGCCTATCATAAAGCCGAACGTAAAGTTGGTGATTATGCTACAGCAGGTGTTGCGGCCGTTGTGCGATTAGACGATAATGATGTTTGCACAAAAGCTGGCATTGGATTGACAAATGTCAATATGGTGCCTATGCGAGCAGAGAGATCCGAAGAAGCATTGGTTGGGTCTATGCTTGGCGAGGCAGATATTGCAAAGGCAGCTCAGTATGCTTCTGAAGACTGCAATCCTTCAACTGACTTGAGAGGAGATATAGATTATAAGCGCCACCTAGTGAGCGTCATTACCAAACGAATGCTTAACAGAGCAATACAAAGAGCTATATAATATGAAATCAATCACATTAAAAATAAATGGTAAAGAACACTCAGCAGAAGTATCTCCAAGAACATTACTTGTTCATTTAATCAGAGAGAATTTCTCAATGACGGGTACTCACATTGGCTGCGATACTTCAAGCTGCGGTGCATGCACAATACTCATCAATGGCAGATCAGCAAAGTCTTGTACAATTCTCGCTGTCCAAGCTGACGGCAAAGAAATCATTACAGTAGAAGGCTTAGCGACAGCAGAAGGATTACATCCAATACAAGAAGGCTTTCACTTGAATCATGCCTTGCATTGCGGATTTTGTACGGCTGGAGTAATGCTAAGAGCAGTAGAATTATTGGAGAAAAATCCTAACCCAACGGAAGAGGAAATCAGATGGGGCATTTCAGGAAATCTGTGTCGATGTACTGGCTATAATAATATTGTCAAAGCCATTCAATGGGCATCTGCTAAAATGCAAGGCAAGGAATTGCCATCAACTGAACCTGTATTTGTCTAACCTTTAATTAACCAAGAAATTTATTCTTAAAATGATAAAATGTAAAACTTCAAAAGAAATAGGTGGCATGGGCCATTCTATGAAGAGAAAAGAAGATGCTCGATTTATACAAGGCAAAGGGAATTATGTTGATGATGTGAAATTGCCAGGCATGTTATACATGGACATTGTCAGAAGTCCATACGCTTATGCGAAAATAAAAAATATAGACGCTTCCAAGGCTTTGGAAATTCCAGGTGTTATTGCTGTAGTGACTGGTAAGGATTTAGAGAAATATAACCTCCATTGGATGCCGACTCTGATGTCAGACACCCAAATGGTATTGCCTACAGATACAGTTATGTATCAAGCGCAAGAGGTCGCAGCAGTAATCGCAACAGATAGATACATAGCAAGAGATGGGAAAGAAGCGGTTGTGGTTGAATACGAAATGTTGAAGCCGTTGATGGATCCTTTCGAAGCACTAGATCCAGACGCACCAATCCTGAGATCAGACAAAGAAGGGAAAACGGATAACCATATCTGGCACTGGGAAGTTGGCGACAAAGAAAAAACGGATGATGTCTTTAAGAATGCAGATGTGACTGTCAAACAGCAAATGCACATCCCTCGTATCCATGTAGCTTCTATAGAGACATGTGGTTGTGTCGCATCCTATGATAAAGTAGAGAATCACCTGACCATGTACATGACGACGCAGGCACCACACGCCATACGTACAGTTATTGCATTAGTAGCTGGCCACGTTGGATTAACTGAAGAAAAGATACGAGTCATTTCACCTGATATTGGCGGCGGATTTGGTGGTAAGGTTCCTGTATATCCAGGTTATGTGATCGCCATTGCAGTTTCGTTCCTTACTGGCGCCCCTATTAAATGGATAGAAGACAGAAGTGAAAATCTCCAAGCAGATTCCTTTGCTAGAGATTATCACATAACAGCTGAAATGGCTGGTACAAGTGATGGTAAAATTCAAGCAACCAGATTCAAAGTCTTGGCTGATCATGGGTACACAGATGCTTCTGCCAACCCATCCAAGTTTCCAACTGGTTTGTTTTCTATCGGTACGGGGTCATATGATTATGGAGCAGCCTATATGGAAGCAGATGCTGTCTATACGAATAAACCACCAGGAGGTGTTGCATACAGATGTTCATTTAGAGTCACAGAAGCGGTGCATGCCATTGAGCGAATGACCGATATGTTTGCCAAGAAAGTAGGTAAAGATCCTGCACAATTGAGAATGGAAAATTTCATCAAGAAAGAGGATTTTCCTTGGGCTTCACCTACCGGATGGTCTTATGATAGTGGGGATTATCATGCTGGTTTGAAACTTGCAATGGATACCGTTGGCTATGATGACTTAAGGATAGAACAAATTAAATTGAGAGAAGAAGGTAAATTTATGGGAATAGGCATTTCTACCTTTACAGAAGTTGTGGGTGCAGGGCCATCTAAAGACTTTGATATTCTTGGCATTAAAATGTTTGATAGCGCAGAGATACGAGTGCACCCCACTGGAAAAGCAATTGCACGATTTGGTACGAAATCTCAAGGTCAAGGCCATGAAACTACTTATGCACAAATCATCGCAGAAGAGCTAGGTATACCAATGGAGCATATACAGATTGAAGAAGGTGATACTGATACTGCACCATATGGACTTGGAACATACGCCAGCCGTAGTACACCAACAGCAGGTGCGGCAGCAGCAATGGCTGCTAGAAAATTAAGAGATAAAGCGAAGAAAATTGCAGCACATTTACTAGAGGTGAGTGAGCAAGATTTAGAATGGGAACCAGGTAAATTTTTTGTCAAAGGTGCACCTGAGAAAGCGAAAACAATTCAAGAAATTGTCTTTGCTGCTTACACCAATCACCCTGAAGGAATGGAAGGTGGATTCGAAGCAACACATTACTATGATCCACCAAACTTAACCTTCCCATCAGGCGCATATATTTGTGTGGTTGATGTCGATCCTGAAACTTGTGACATTAAAGTGAGAAGATTTGTGGCTATTGATGATTGTGGCAATATCATTAACCCGATGATCGTACAGGGTCAAGTGCATGGAGGCTTGACGCAAGGAATCGCACCTGCTATGTACGAAGAGTTGATTTATGATGAATCTGGAAATATTCTGAATGGAACATTTATGGATTACTTAGTGCCTACTGCTGTAGAGTCTCCAAGTTGGGAAACTGGTCATACAGTCACACCAGCACCACACCATCCAATTGGTGCTAAAGGTGTCGGAGAGTCTCCTACAGTTGGTGCTCCACCTGCGATTGTCAATGCTATTGTTGATGCAGTTGCACACTTGGGAATCAAACATTTAGAAATTCCAGTGACACCATTTAAATTGTACAAGGAGTTGAAAGCAGTTGGCTATTTTGATAAAAAAGAAGCGTAAATTAATATTGATTTTTATAAGCTCAGCACTAATAAAAAGTGTTGAGCTTGTTAGAATATAAAACATATGAATACACTAATTGAAAAGAATTTTGATATAGATCAACCCATAGATGTTGTTTGGAAAAGTTTGGCTGATCCAACAGAAATAGTGACCTGTGTACCAGGTGCAGCAATCACAGAAAAAATAGACGACTGCAATTACAAAGGGCAAGTCGTCACAAAGTTTGGTCCGATCAAAGCAGCTTATGCAGGTGATATTGAAATCGTGGAATTGGATGAACCTAATAAGAAAATGGTTTTGAAAGGAAGAGGACTTGACAGTAAAGGGAAAGGAAGCGCAGATATGATTATGAATGGAACGTTGACTGAAGCTGATGGTAAAACTCATGTTAACTTTAGTATGGATATTACTATTGTAGGCATGTTAGCTCAATTTGGTTCAAGGTTAATCAATGATGTCTCTGACCAATTGCTCAATCAATTTGTTGCTAATTTTAAAAAGAAGTTGTCTGCTGCAGCTCCAGCTGTTTCAAGTACTCCATCGGCAACTGAAAGTTTAGCTTCAGATTCAAATGCTTCATCAACTAGTAATAATCAAGCAACGTCTGCACCAGCTACTGATGCTGTTGCTCAATCGAAATCAGAAGTTGCAACAGCTACAGAAAAAGTAGAGGCTAATTTAACAGCTCCTGCTCCTGTTGTAGAAGAAGAGATTGATAATTCCTTTGATGGAACAAGTTTGATAGGCACAGTTATCAAGAGTATTTTTGGTAGCATCACGGATTTTTTCAAGAATCTTTTTGGAGGGAAATCTTAGCGTATTGAAGTTTGATAATCCCAAAGAGTTAATTCCAGAAATAGACAATCTTGGCTATGTCATAGAAGAAGAGTTAGCTACAGTTTTGTTTCTGTTATTAAAATTAGAAAAGCCATTATTACTAGAAGGTAGTCCTGGAGTTGGTAAAACACAAATTGCCTACATCCTTTCTGATTTGATGGGCTATGATTTAGTTCGTCTACAATGCTATGAAGGTCTCGATGTCAACAATGCCATTTATGAATGGAATTATCAAAAGCAATTATTGGCTATTAAAATTCATGAGACTGGAAAAAAAAGTGAACAAGAAAAAGAGGATTTAATTTTTGGAGAAGAGTACTTATTAAAAAGACCTTTGTTAGAAGCAATTGATTCTGAGAAGAGAAAGGTATTGTTAATAGACGAGGTTGATCGTTCTGATGAAGAATTTGAAGCATTTTTATTAGAGCTGTTGTCTGATTTTCAAATTAGCATACCTGAACTAGGAACCATAAAGGCCAAGCATAAACCAATTGTTATTTTGACATCAAATCGAACGAGAGAATTGAGTGATGCCTTGAAGCGTCGCTGTTTGTACCATTGGGTTAATTATCCATCCATGGAAAAAGAATTGAAAATTATTAAAAAGCACATCCCTAATATAGAGTCTAGTTTAGCAGAACAGATTGCTGATTACGTTCAAAAGATGCGTAATTTAAAATTGGATAAGGCGCCAGGCATTGCAGAGACAATAGACTGGGCAAAAGGGATTGCTGCATTAAACGAAGATGATAACTCTATTTACAAAAGCTTATCTTGTTTACTCAAGTCCGAGCATGACATGAAGCTAGTCTCATCAGAATTATTTAACATTAAAAATTAATCAATTATGTCTTTGAAAGAATATGAAGATTTGGACAAAATTAGAAAGGAAGCAGGAGAGAAAAGTAGAGCTCATTATAAATCATTGGATCTACCTGGGTCTCGCAACACAAATGCGGATGCAGATGCTGCACGTAGGCGTATCGCGGAGATGAAGAAAGAAAGAGAGAAGCCTAATCATGAGTAGAATCAACCACATATGTACATAGAACATTTAGTAAATTTTGTGGGGTTGAACCACATAAGACATAGAACATTTAGGCAATCTTGTGGGGTTGAACCACATAGGTACATAGAACATTTAGGAAATCTTGTGGGGTTGAACCACATAGGCACATAGAACATTTAGGAAATCTTGTGGGTTGAACCACATAGGTACATAGAGCATTTAGGAAATCATGTGGGGTTGAACCACATAGGCACATAGAGCATTTAGGAAATCTTGTGGGGTTGAACCACATAGGCACATAGAACACATAGGGGTTTGCAGTGATTTATTACATAGTTAATATAGAAAACAGCCTTGGATCACTATTCTGATTATTATTCATTTTCTGAAGCCCTTGTTGGGTTTTCTCAACAAGCTCGTCGTCACGGAATTCGCACTGGAATTCAGTGCACTAAAGAAACAGTCGTTACGGCACTGGAAGGATTGTGGCTAGATAAAGATCAATTTAGCTACGCCCTCTCTTCCCTATTCTGCGAAAGCGAAGAAGATAAAGACATCTTTATTAAAATATATAATCGGTATTGGAGACAACGTGGTACTCGAATCAACGATAAGCGTGAAAATAAAAATAAGAGCGTACTTAAAAAGCATTCTGTAAATTCTGCAGTCATTTTGGGTGTTGGTAAATCTGGTCATTCTGAAGATACTGTGGAATCAAAAACAACCACAGGATCAAATAGTAAAGAGACACTAAAGCAAACTGATTTCTCCAAGTTATCAATGATTCAAGCTAAAGAATTGGATAAGCTGTCAGAAAAGTTGGTGTCAGAAATGAGCCTCAGAATCAAACGTAGGCGTAGGAAAATGTTGCATGGTCAAATTGACATTGGACAATCAATCAGAAAGAACCTTCAACGAGGCGGTGCGATGATTGATTTAATCCGAACCAAACAAAAGAAAGATAAATATCGACTCCTGATTTTGTTAGATGTGAGTGGTTCTATGGATAAGTATTCCTTCTATTTAATAAAATTTTTATGGACATTAAAGCACCATTTCAAACAAATAGAAGCCTTTACTTTTAGTACAAGTTTATTGCGTATTACAGATTTGTTACAAGACAAATATTTAACAAGAAGCTTACATCAAATTTCACAAAGTGCTAAGCACTGGTCTAGTGGTACAAAAATCGGGGAGTGTTTAAAAGACTTCAATGAGCTATATGCAAAGCGCTATCTAAACGGTAATACATTAACACTTATCCTTAGTGATGGTCTGGATACTGGTGAACCAGAAATATTGGAGGAAGCAATTCATAAATTAAAATTAAGATCAAAAAAATTAGTGTGGTTGAATCCACTGAAAGGGATGGAAGGATACGAGCCCATACAAATAGGAATGAAAACTGCATTACCTTCGTTGAATCATTTTGGTTCGGCTCATAATTTTGACAGTCTTTTAGAATTAGAAAATATATTAATACATGCTTGATTCATTTTTGCGTAAAGCAACAGAACTTAATGAGACTAAAACAGCCTATGCGACAGCTGTTATTGTACGACGTAAGATACCTAGTTCTGGAAAGCCTGGCGATAAGGCAATTATTACTGCAGATGGACATATTCATGGCTGGGTCGGTGGCGGTTGTACACAAGGCATTGTGTTAAAAGAAGCATTATTGTCTATCCAAGAAGGTAAACCTCGCCACATAAGTATTACGCCAACTGCAAATAAAAATGAAGATTTATACACCAAGAGCTATTCTATGACTTGTCAAAGTGGCGGTGAGGTCGATGTGTTTATTGATCCTGTTTTACCAAAGCCAACCATTCATTTATTTGGTATCTCACATATCGCCTTGGCTTTATCTAAAATAGCCATTGCTGCGAATTATCCGGTGATATGCGTTGGTAATCAAGCAGACAAGTTTATTTTCCCTGAAGTCGATCATTTTATGTCAACTGATGATTTTACAGAAGTTGAAGATGCATATATAGTTGTCTGTACCCAAGGACTCAATGATGAAATATCTTTACTGACAGCAACACGTTCTAATCCTGCGTATTTATCATTTGTATCAAGTAGGAAAAAGGCTAATGCGATTTTTAACTACTTAAGAAAAGAAGGTGTCAGTTTCGATCAGTTAAAAACGATTAAGACACCTGCTGGTATCGATATAGGTGCAAAATTACCTGAGGAGGTTGCAATTAGTATCTTGGCTCAGATTATCCAACATTCTCGCCAAGTGAAAGAACAGCAACCGATCCAGATAAATAATGAGGATTATTACATAAATCCAGTGTGTCAGATACCAGTACAGAAAAGCGCAGCAAAACATATTGTGGAACACAATGGTGAAAAAGTTTACTTCTGTTGTGATGGCTGCCATGCTAGTTTTACACAGTCACCGGAGTCGTATTTGCAAAATGTCAGCAATTAACATTGAAGCAATTGATAATGTTAAATTCATTAAATTTAACATGTTAAAACATATAATAACCAAAAAGTATTAGATATTCGCGGTAACCCTAGAAATAAATAGAGGAAAGAGTAATTTGATTAAGCCGAATTTGATTAACTCCTCACCAATACGCTATAGTCTGTAACCTTAATTATAGCTAAGAAAACTTTTAGTATCAACTTAAATGTTGCACGTAGTTCGTGCAGCACATAAACTGTAAAACAATTTTGATATGAATACACGCATACTCATTGACAACAAGTACAGGAAATATTTATTTTCTCTACTTTCACTTTTCATGATAACTTCCTTATCTCTCACTAATCAAGGTATTAGTCAAACGGCTCCAAATGCTGAATTTGCTACCCTCTCTCCAGGTGTAGCAGCAAATGGAGAAATTACTGGTACCGGATCGTTTAATTGTGCAGGAATGCCGGATTTTGATTATACAATCTCAGGCGATTTTGCACCTGGCGATACAAGTGTACCAGGGCCTCTTCAACCAATTGATAATGATGGTGGAGGTTTTGAAACTATTTATGGTCAAGCTGACGCAGCAGACAACATTGAAGTTGAAGTTGCTGGCTTTTTTGGAACTGCTGGTTCGCCTATCTCTAATACGGTTGTGACAACATTGGATTTTGCTTCTCCAACAACGCCGGGCGAATTTTCATTTCTTATTGCAGATGTTGAGCAAGATCAAGTTCAGATTTGTGCGTTAGATGAAAATGGAGCTGTAGTACCTGTTTCAGTCATAAATACATGGTTTGTAGCTGCATTTGATGCAGACAACTCTGATATAAATACTATACCTCCTACTTACGATCCTGGTACAGGAACTTTAGTTGGGCAAGAAGGTAATGGAGTCACTCAGACAACCTATCAACCTGACCTTCCGGATAATGAAGCTGGAGCAGGTTATTTTACGGTAACTACATCCATAACCCAATTGGTCTTAAAATCACAAGCATTGGGTATTGCACCTGATGATCCATCACAGCATTTTATATTTGCTGCTACTTGCCAAGAATTTGATTTAGCACTCATTAAACAAGCTGTAACTCCAGGACCATATGCCCCAGGAGATGATGTGACCTTTAATATTGAAGTATGTAACCAAGGTAATGTAGATGCTTTTAATGTTGAGGTGACTGATAACATCCCTGCAGGTTTGACATTAAGTACAAGTGATGCAAATGGTTGGATGGGCCCATTATCAGGACCAGTATCTATTGTTGTCCCTACAATTCCTTTTGGTGGATGCGAAATAGTGTCAATTGATTTGACTATTGATGCGGCATTTATGGGGACTAGTTTGATCAATAATGCGGAGATATCTGATGCAGATGATGATACAGATAGTACGAATATGCCACCAACAGATGTTGATAGTACACCAGGAGATAATTCTCAACCTAATGATTTAGCAGATGATGATGATTTAACGGAAACTGATGGTGGTGACGATGAAGATCCTGAAGAAATAATCATTGCACAAGTGTACGATCTAGCATTAATCAAAGAAGAAGTAACTGCAGGTCCATACTCGCCTGGTGATGATGTCACGTTCTCAATAACTGTTTGTAACCAAGGGACTCTTGATGCAGCAAACGTAGAGATAACTGACAATATACCAGCAGGATTGACATTGAGCGGAGCTGATGCAAATGGATGGTTAGGAGTTGCTGCAGGACCAGTGACATTAGTTGTACCTGCTGTTGCAGTTGATGGTTGTGAAACAGTACAAATAGTATTAACGATTGATCCAGCATTCATGGGGACAAGCATTATAAACAATGCTGAAATTTCAGATGATGATGGCGATGATGTTGATAGTACACCAGGAGATAATTCTCAACCAGATGATTTAGCAGATGATGATGATTTAACGGAAACTGATGGTGGTGATGATGAAGATCCTGAAGAAATAATCATTGCACAAGTGTACGATCTAGCATTAATCAAAGAAGAAGTCACTGTAGGTCCATACTCGCCTGGTGATGATGTCACGTTCTCAATAACTGTTTGTAACCAAGGGACTCTTGATGCAGCAAACGTGGAGATAACTGACAATATACCTACAGGATTGACATTGAGCGGAGCTGATGCAAATGGATGGGTAGGAGCTGCTGCAGGACCAGTGACATTAGTTGTACCTGCTGTTGCAGTTGATGATTGTGAAACAGTACAAATAGTATTAACGATTGATCCAGCATTCATGGGGACAAGCATTATAAACAATGCTGAAATTTCAGATGATGATGGCGATGATGTTGATAGTACACCTGGAGATAATTCTCAACCAGATGATTTAGCTGATGATAATGATTTAACGGAAACTGATGGTGGTGATGATGAAGATCCAGAAGAAATAATCATCATTCCAAATGTTTATGATTTAGCCTTAATTAAGGAAGAAGTATCTGTTGGCCCATATGGACCTGGTGATGAAATTACATTTACTATTTCTGTTTTCAATCAAGGAAATATTGATGCTGGTTTTATTACAATTGCTGATGTGATACCTGCTGGTTTGGCTTTAAGTGCAGCCGATAATAATGGCTGGGCTGGTGGCCCAACAGGAACAGTCACGACTGTAATAGCTGGCCCGCTAGTTGGTCCAACACCAATAACAGTTGATATAGTATTGACTGTTGATGCAACTGCTCCTTCAGGAATACTTGTCAACAATGCAGAGATATTGACTGATAATGGAGATGATGTAGATAGTACTCCTGGGGATAACTCACAACCAAATGATATTGCAGATGATAATGATGTTACTGAGACAGATGGTGGTGATGATGAAGATCCAGAACAAGTAGAAATTTGTAATTGTGACGCAACTGTAGATGCTGGTACAATGGTATACCCTCCAGACTCAGAAGGTTGTATTGATGATATGGGAAGCACAGTGACGTTAATAACGACACCTACAGGTGATGCAGTTATTCCTGCTGGCTACATAATCACTTATGTATTGACAATTAACAATACGTTTGATATTATTGACTGCTCAGATAGTCCTAACATTGTGGTAGATGAACCAGGTTGGTTTACAATTCACCCAGTAGTTTATGATCCGAATACTTTTGATCCTTGTTCTTCTATAGGAACTACAATATTCGATATGGAAGCTCTATTTGCATCTGATCCATGTGTTTGTGGTGACGTTGATACGACTGGAGTTGAGCAAGGTTCTTACTTCTGCTGCTTGGACATGTTACAAGTCGATATGGATCCGATGCCGCCATTGTTACACGATGCTAATATTGGACTAATGTCGAAAGGTACTGTCAATATGCCAACTTCAACTACACGTCTATCTGGTGGTGAATTCGTAGAATTGCAAGCTGGTTTTAAAACAATGCTTGGTTCTAATTTTGAAGCTTTTATAGCTCCATGTGCTGAAGAAGGTAATTAAAATATGTAATTAATAGGGAACAAAGTCCCTTTGAAATCTCTGTACTTAAAGCCCTGTTGGATAAACTAGCAGGGCTTTATTTATATGACCGAATAAAATGACAAGAGCTTCTTTTCTTCATTTTGCCAATTCCATATTTGTCTAGCTTTCCTACATTGAATACCATAATTTTCATAGTCTTTAAGTATCTGCATGATGCCATCTTCTATATCGGACTCTTGCAATGACTGAATCAACTCCCCTACTTTATATTCTGAACAAAGCCGACTGTAAACAGGAAAGTTCATTGTAAGTACGGGCACGGTTGCCTGCACATAATCAAAGAATTTATTTGCTGAGGAGTAAAAATAATTCTTACTGTTAGCGCTCAATAAATTAAGACCGATATCGAATGTTGGAAGAAGTTGTTTGATATTGTTTTGAGATAAGAATCCGTACCAATAAATTCTAGATTGACCTATAGTTGAGTGTTTAAGTGAATCATATAAGTCACCGTTGCCAATTATATGCAGTTCATAGTTTTTGTGGTTTTTGACAAATTTGATTGATTCTTCTATTCCTCTTCCTTTATTGATCATTCCGACGTAAACCAATTTGATTGGTTTTGTAGGAGTAAGCGTTGAGCGTTTATCTTGATTGAGATCTGGGACATTCTGAATAGAAATAAATGAATGTTTATATTTTTTGCTGAGCATAGTTGCCAATTCATCATTGACAGTATAACACCTGACACTACCCCATAAACCAACGCGATTAATTATTTTCCAAACTAATTTTCTTACTGGTTTATTGTCAAGCTCTGGTAATTCTGTAAACAATTCATGGGCATCATAAACCAATTCTTTGTTACTAAACCAAGTGGCTAATCTACCAGCCAGTAGCGTGTCGGCATCGACAGAACAGATGACATCAGCATCTGACTTTATCAAATAAAAAAACAATTTCAGATTGTAGTTTAGATAGAACAATACACCTCTTTCAGAGGCAACTGTCAATCGTTCTGTATTGAAGTTACTTTTCTCTAAAGGGATTGATGTTGGTTTTAGTCTTCCGATCAATGTTACTTGAAATCCATTTTTGGCAAGCGTTCCGCATATCCTATGCATCCGTGCATCTTGGGAGATATCGTTTGTTACTGTACATACAATTGATTTAGACACGACTATTTATTCTGACTTAAACAATAATCACAAGTTCCGCAATTATGTGACATTTCCTCACCAAAGTAATCTAATAAATATCTATATCTACAAATGTTGCGTGTTATTAAGCCCAACATGCGCACACGCGATCCGATTTTGTAGCGACTGTAGCTGTTCCATAATGATGAAACTGGATGCTTGCAACTTCTTTTTAATTGCGCAACTTCCTTAGTTGTGTATAAAAGTTGGCATCTGGCATTCTTATTGTCTCGTCCTGCTCTACCAATCTCTTGAATATAATCTTCTATAGAATCAGGAATGTGGTAATGAAATACTTGACGGACTGAAGATTTATTAATTCCCATACCGAAGGCATTTGTTGCTACTATACAAGGTGTATTCCCTTCGAACCAACTCTGTTGAACTTCCTGTTTCATCTTTGCAGCTAACTTGGCATGGAAGGCTTTTGCCTTTATTCCGTTTTTCGATAGAAATGTTGCTAATGACTCTGTATGTGAACGACTTCTCGTATACACAATACTTGTTTGGTTTTGAGTAATATGATTCATCAAATACAATTCTTTGTCATCAACTTTTTGCAAGGAAATAAATAAATTTTTTCTCTGCAAACTGGACTTAAAAATTGTGGCATTTCTTTTTATTCCCAATTGTTTGATAATATCTTTCTGCACAAAGCCTGAAGCCGTTGCAGTTAGTGCAAGTACATTCACACTTGAAAAATCCGCTAAGTTTTTTTTAATTTTCTGATAAGCTGGCCTAAACTCATGTCCCCACCTAGAAATACAATGTGCTTCATCTACGACGATTAAGGACAAACCACAAGCCAAAAGTCTCTGCTTGAAATTCGTCGATTGGAATCGTTCTGGTGAACAAAATATGAGTTGATAATGATTGAAATCCTTTACATTTACTTTAGTTGCTGAATGAATAGCAACTGCTTTTATCCCTCTGGACTGAGCTTCTCTGACTTGATCATCCATCAATGAAATTAATGGCGATATGACAATGATTGGATGCCTAGCCAACAGACTTAGCATCTGAAAGCAAAGTGATTTACCAGATCCTGTTGGCATAATTGCCAAACATGATTTGTGCGTCAATATAGATTCTATGATTTGCTGTTGCGGATATCTAAAAGAGTCGTACCCGAAGTAGAGCTTTAGCATATCCATCAGCTGTACTTGAGTGCAAGTTGTAAAGCGTTCCACTGATGTTGTTTTTGACAATATAAGATAAATTTACACGAATATTGATTACTTTAATGGGAATCACTTTACCTTTGATGTATTAAAAATGCATCATGCGATTAACATTTTTTATTGTTCTTTTTTCTTGCTGTCATTGTTTAGTAGGTCAAGGAAATATTGACATAGAATCAAGAGACTGGATTATCATAGATCTTGATGAAGGCGAGAAACCTACTTTGACCTTGGATATCAATGATGTGCCTAATATCGTATACATAGATGAAGCCTTTCCTGGTTTTGTCAAAATAGCTGCATTGAATGGAGAGAACTTTAATTCAACTTTAGTTTCACAAGGCTATTTTTATGGCCCAATAGATCTTGCATTTAATCCAGTCGATAACACAGCTCGTATCGCATATCACGATCACGATGAGGAAGACTTTGCTTACGCTACAGAAACATCACCCAACAATTTCAATATAGAATATATCGTATCCTCAGGTCATGATGGATGGGATAATGCTATTTTCATAGAGGACGATGGTACAGAACATTTACTCTCTACAGATTCAGGAAGCGGTAATGTTGAGTATGCCTTTAGAGACAATACCGGAGAATGGGTAGTTGAACAGACAGGCATTGACCAAACTGGTTATCGTTGGGCAACAGATATTGTAGTCGTAGATCATGTCGTCTATGCTGTAGCATTTGAATCAAGAAGCGATGAAACTAGATTAGCCATACGTGATGAAGGTGTTTGGACGACAGAATTAATAACGCTGGATGGTAGATATCCATCCTTAGATGTTGATGCAAATGGTGATGTACTGGTTGCTTACTATAAAGAAATTGACAGATCATCGGGATACATCGAACTCGCCCATCGCACAGAAGTGGATTGGGAGTTTTCAATAATAGATACACTTGACAGTTTTGACTCAGGCAATGCAAGAAATGTTGTCAAGCTTCAAAGACATGAAGAAAACGTTTATGTAGGATACAGTGATGCAAGTGTCTTTAAATTAGCGTCTCAACCAGATGAGGTATGGGAGATAGAAACGGTGTTGGATGTCAGTAGTGATTCTACTATGCTAAGAAATATGGCTGCAATGGATATCGATGCAGAAGGGTTTTTTCATTTATCTACCCATCGTGCTCAAGCAGGTGCCGTTGGAGGGGCTATTGTCATGTATATGACTGATAAAGAATTATCAAGTGGTGGTGGCAATATGAATGTACAGATGATAAGTAAAAGCGTGCAGATTTCACTTCAAGATCCTAGTGGTAATGTCATACCAAATGCAGAAATCACGATGACATCAATGGATGGTGTCACCTCAATAGTAGAATTAAATGATTTGTCTTTTTCGCTAGAAGCAGCATCAAATACAACTGATGAAATTATGGTGTGTATCAGTACGACAGATCCAGCCGCCAATGGTGTCTCCTCAACAGATGTTGTAAAAGCTTTACGGATAATCTTAGGATTAGTGAACCCATGTCCTGCTAATTTAATTGCTGCTGATGTCAATGAAGATGGTAATGTCAGTAGTGCTGACCTCGTTCAGATGATCAATGTCATCATTGGTAATACAGATGCTTTTACCGGTAATCCGTCATGGGTTTTTGAATTTAATAATGAATTCAAATCCTGTGAAACATTGACCTTTTCTGATCTACCTGAGTCATTACTTATCAAAGGATTTAAGAAAGGAAATTTGGAATGTCTCGATGAAGAAAATTCGTTGCAAAACAATTCTAAAAAGAGTATAAGTTGGAAACATTAAATGAATACTGGATAGAAGCTTGTGTTGACTCTGTAGAATCTGCCGTATCCGCAGAAAAAAATGGGGCGAATCGATTAGAGCTCTGCAGCCACCTTGAAGTAGATGGATTGAGCCCATCGATAGACTTGGTAAAAGAGGTATTGGACGCTGTGACCATTCCCGTAAAAGTGATGATACGACCACGTCAAGGCAACTTTTTATATACTCAAAAAGAATTATTAAAGATGACCGGTACCATTTATGCAATGAAAGATATCGGTGTTTACGGTATTGTATTCGGCATCCTGAATAAGTATAATCTTGTTGATTCTGTCAATACTGCCAGTCTAGCTGAGGTTGCCAAACCTCTAAACGTCACGTTTCACAAAGCCATAGATTACACTTCAGATCTTATTAAAAATGTAGAAGTCCTTAATGACATTACTTCTGTTGATGCCATATTGACATCTGGTGGTAAAGCAACCGCTATGCACGGCAAGCCAATTATTAATGAACTCTATGATACTTATGGTACAAGTGGTAGGCGTTTGGAAATAATAGCTGCAGGTAGAATCACGCATGAAAAACTTGACCTCCACAAGGAAGAACTCAAAACAACTTCTTTGCATGGTCGGCACATTGTAGAAAGTTAACATCAGATATTTACTAACTATCCTTATACATAAAACCTTGGCGTTTTCCTTATATTCAAGAAAACATAAGCATGAAAACATTTAGGGATAAGGTAGTAGTTGTTACTGGAGTCGGCTCTGGAATTGGTAAAGCTCTTGCAATACAGTTAGATTCATTAGGCGCAAAATTAGCAATTAATGACTATGACAAATCTTCCTTGGATGCGACTAATGCAGTGTTAAAGCAAGATACCTATTGCGAAGATTTTGATGTTGCAGATAAAGAAGCGTTTTACCGATTTGCAGAAAACGTTTATAATCATTATGGTCAGGTAGATTGTATTATAAATAATGCTGGTGTGGCTTTATCCTCAGTGTCTACAGAGAACCTAAGCTATAATGATTTCGATTGGATAATGGGAATAAACTTTTGGGGAATGGTCTATGGGACGAAAGCATTTTTGCCATACATCAAAAAGCAAACGGAAGGCAGCATTACAAATGTCTCTAGTATTTTTGGTATTACAGGCATTGCATATCAAACGGCTTATTGTACAACCAAATTCGCCATCAGAGGATTTACGGAGTCCTTGCGTATGGAAATGCATCACGAATCTCCACATGTGATAATATCTAGCGTACATCCAGGAGGAATAAAGACAAACATCGCAAGAAGTTCAAAAACACCAGAAGGTCATGAGGCCACAGATGAAAAAGTGTTTGATGAAATGATGGAAGAAATAGATAAAGCATTCATCACTTCACCGGAAAAAGCTGCCGATGTGATCATTACTGGTATCATGAAAAAGAAGGAGAGAATCCTAATCGGACCAGATGCCACAAGAGCTGATCGAATTGTTCGACTATTTCCATCAAAATATACCGACATTATCTTAAAGCATTCAAGCTTTATCGCTCCAGAACAAAAGGAATCTGTTTCTCGAAAAGAAGATGAAAAGGTTTAGGCTATTTCCGTCTCTACTCGCCTGCTCTCATCTGTAATATAATGACTCCAAGATCCAGGATATAAAGCCGGAAGCTCAAGACCAATATGCTTCATCGCGATTAAATCATGACACGCAGTCACTCCAGATCCACAATAGATTGCAGAAGACTTTCCCACTTTAGAAAATCGCTTCGAAAGCTCCTCTTTGGGCATCCATAAATGGTGCTCATCTACATTTCCTAAAAAAGGGATATTAATCGCACCAGGTATATGCCCTGCTATTGGATCAATAGGTTCTTCTATTCCCTTATAACGATTTTCTGTTCGCGCATCAATTAAAGTATCTACTTTGGATAATTCACTAACGTCTATTAGAGAGATCAAAGGTGGATTTGCCAAGTAATTCGTTTGCGGATACGTTTCTATTGTTGTACTCCTAGGCAAATCATTCGCTTCCCAATGTTTCCAACCTCCATTTAAGACACACACGTTTTCATGCCCTACAGATAAGGCCATAGCCCAAAATCTAGCTGCAATACCGCCATGGCTTTGATCATACAACACTATTTGCGTGTCATTAGAAATGCCCAATCTTGAAAATAAGGAGCAGATAGAATCCATAGACATCCATGGATGCCTACCTGTAATTCCAGGGATAATCTCCGCAGACAAATCTCCGTCAAGATGGACATATTGTGCACCAGGGATATGACCAAGATTGTATTCATCTCTCCCCCATTCTTTATCAACTAAACTAAAACGACTGTCAATGATTCGAATTGAAGGGTCCTCTAATTGCGAGACCAATTGTTTGTTATTTATTATAGTTGTAAACATCTGAAGCTTTTTATATTGATGCTAATTTAATGCTTTACTGACATCAATTGTATTGTCATCCTACTCTAGTTATATTTATGGCATGGATGATGACAAATTTATACGTCTGGCTATAGAGTTAGCGAAAAAAGGAATGGCAGCAAAAGATGGAGGACCTTTTGGTGCGGTGATCGTAAATCAAGAAGGAGAAATAATAGGTCAAGGCAATAATATGGTGACATCTACGAATGATCCGACAGCACATGCAGAAGTTGTAGCTATCCGAGATGCTTGCAACAATATATCCAATTTTCAATTGGAAGGTTGCACAGTGTACTCATCTTGCGAACCATGTCCGATGTGTCTAGGTGCAATTTATTGGTCAAGACCTGACCGAATTGTCTTTGCAAGCAGTCGAGAAGATGCTGCAAACGCTGGATTCGACGATGATTTTATCTATAAGGAAATACCACTCCCTATCACCGATCGACAGATACCGACTACACAGCAGTTGCAGGATGAAGGCCAGCAAGTCTTTGATGAGTGGAAAGTCTTGGAGGCTAAGATTGATTATTGAATTGAAAAATTACGCTACCGCTTGGATTGTTTTGGCTTACTGGATGTAAGCAGAGCAAAATTCTCCTCCCGTGGAGGAGTGGTCCGCCAACTGGCGGATCGAGGTGGTCGTTTTCTAAAAGCTAATCTCCAAGACAGATGATTTATATTTATTTATCGTCAGCATAAATTTAACAAAAGTGCTGAATACATTCCCTCGCTTCACGTTTGCCAAATTGTTATAACCCATCCCCAGGCTTCACATTTGTCAAAGAGACTTCATCCAGATTCTCATTTTCTCCATAAGAAAGCCAGTCATTTATTCGCTTGATGATGCGCAGTCGATGCGTATACCGTCGTTCTTCCAAATTGAAAATGCCATGCTGATCTAGTTTGTCAATACGGACATGACCATGAACGTGGATGATTCGTCTGTTTTCTAATACGATACCTACGTGATCAATCATGCCTTCTTTTGATTCACAGAAAACCAAATCACCTGTTCTTGCTTCGCTGTGAAATAACACAGGGACACCCATATCGACTTGATAGTAGGCATATCTAGGTAACGGGATATGAAAAATCTTAAAAGCTAATTGTACAAAAGCACTACTGTCAATACCGAAAACTGATCGGCCACCTTTACATTCTGGTGACATTAAAAATCGGCGCACAATTTTATCGAATAAATCTAAAGGGACAAGTTTATCTTGTTTGCTCATCGCTTGTCCACTGTAGCTGAATTTTGAGTTTCTGAGATAGAATGAGATGCCATCAAATGACGTCAATGTTGACCCTAATAATACATTGATAGACAGCTCTTTAGAAAAGGCGATTTGGCTGAGTTCCATCGCAACAGAATATGCATAGTCTTCTGGTTCATTTTCCTCATCCTGATAGAACCAAAACTGTTTGGGATCGGCAAAACCAATCACTTGATCATAAAGACATTTAATCTTAATCCAATGCTTGTTCTTTATGGTCACAACCTCTATTGACTCGCCCAATAGTACTTGAGAAATGAGTATTGATCGCGTATCCGGTTTAAGCCAGACAGGTACCAAGCTCAAACGACAAACGCCATATCTTTTTATGTCTTGCCTTTTCATATTCTGAAACCAAGACTAATGTACGGGATAAGTTGAAAATATCTAGCTAATGTTAGTAAGTTAAGCCCATATTTACAATCGGATTAGTTGGTTTGGCAAATAAGCAGCTTGTATGCTTATTATTTAAATATTTAAAGCAAGAAGTACACTATTTCTGTGATTTTCACGATATAATAGATGATATCCTTTTCATGAGTATTGTACGTTCATTTCTTATTGGTTTTTTATTGCTTGCGGTCTATGGTCTCTCTGGTCAAGATGCGCAATTTTACCAAGCGTTTGCATCGCCTCTGACACTCAATCCTGCTACCACAGGTATGGTTCCGGGCAACTACAGGATTTCGAGTATTTACCGTGATCAATGGCGGGCGGTTGTAGATCAACCGATCTCTACATTCTCTCTTTCAGCTGATTCTAGGTTTAAGATTTCTAAGAAAAGAGAAAATAAGGATTTTATAGGTGTTGGAATTCATTTCTTATCTGATCAGGTTGGTTTTATATCCTATACTACGAATCAATTGGGTATATCTCTTGCTTACCATAAATCGCTTAATGATAAACTCAAGCAGTTTCTAAGTTTTGGCGCACAGTTTGGTATCACCCAGAGAAATATCAATTATGAAAATCTGAATTTTGAAGATGAATTTAATGGTGTTGCCGCTTACACAGATCCAACCGGGGAGACTTTTGCTCCTAACAACTTTGGTTATGCTGATTTCTCTCTTGGGTTAAATTATCAGATCCAACCCTTTGATGGATTTAGCGTATATGCTGGTGCAGCGTTATCACATGTCAATGCACCCAACATAGTCTTTGATAAGGATGATCAGAATTTGCCTGTGTCTTCCTTGTATCGAAAAATTCTGATTTACACTGGTTTAAGCTATGAGTTAAAACAACAATGGATCATTAAGCCTAAAGCAAATTACATTTCACAAGGCCCTCACCAACAGCTAGTGATCGGGGCCCATCTCTCGAAAGAAATGACAGATAAATATAGTGAATCTATTGAATTTGGATTAGCAACTAGAGTCGTCGATGACTTTGACGGTATCGGACCTGAATCCTTGATTGCCTCTTTTGGTGTAGATTTGAAAGGCAAGGTAGTTGGTTTTAGTTATGAATTTAATATTCAAACTGTCAATAACAATTTTAGAAATCAAGGGGTCTTCGAATTGTCTTTTACCTATATCGGCGAATACGATAATGAAACGTTCTTCTGTCCAGAATTTTAATCTAATTCTTGTATCAATCTAATCAATCGTTGTGTTGAAGATGCATCTCCTCCTGCTTCATTAGCCAACTCTACTGCTCGATACGCATATTTCATAGCTGAATCTTTGTCTTTGAGCATATAACATAGAGCTGCGACAGTATCATTATTAAAATAATTGTCATCAAGGGCAACTGATTCAATAGCGATTGCTTTTCCTTTCTTGAAATGATCCTCTTCTGTACCCAATTCATAAACTATCCATGCTAAATTATTGACAAACTCCCAATCTTCAGGTTTCCACTGAAACGTATAGAAGTACGCCATGTTGGTAAAAATTGTAACATCTTCAACTTCATTATTCGACATCAGTTGATTTAAATACAGTCGGTCGGAAAGTCGCTGCGATTCTTTTGGTAATAGTTCTTGTATTTTGGCAATTACATCCTCTTCTGTGCTTTCAGGACCAAAGCTTCCTTCGATGGCATTTAGTATTTTAGTATCAACTTTATCTCTGCCAACATGCGTGTAAAAATCTTGCAGATTGTCAATCATGTGTTTGAATAACCTGTCATCGATATCAATGCCCACGTTGTCATAAATGAACTTAGAATTTTGCTCCCCAGAAAGATCAGATTGAGTGGCTAGATATTCCTTTATGATGCTATTACTATTTTCCAATCGTAAAAACTTAAGTAGCATAGCGTATTCTAAAAGGAAAGAAGCATTACTCCGATTGCTAATGTGGTTATCTTTAAAATAAGCCAGATTAGCGTTGGAACTTAAAGCTCCATTAGCTACTAGCATTAAGTCATTGATATTATATGCGCCTAAGGCCATGTGATGAATGTCACCTTGAGCTGTCAAAAAATAAAACGTAGGATAAGCAGGTGGACTGTATTTTTTTGCAAAGTCAAGTCCTTCGCCTTCTTCTAGATTCATTTTAACATTAATGAATGAGTTGTTAAAAAAATCACTGATTTGACTATCATTGAATACATTGGCATCCATCATTTTACATGGTCCACACCAAGTGGTATATCCGTCAACAAAAATGAGCTTGTTTTCTTTTTTCGCTTTGCGAAGCGCTTTATTCAAGTCGTTTTTAATGAAATTTATTGACTGAGCATAACTGCTACTAGCGAATAAAACCAACAGTAAAATTGAAATACGACTCATGCTAGCAAAATAAGTTTAATTCATGAATCAATCTTCCCTTTAACCGAATCTTATGATTCTTTTATATGAGAATGTAAAATTGAAGATAATTTTTCTGCTTGTACCTGCCATGAATACTTTGATCTCACAAATGCTAATGCATTATCCTTATATGAATTGTACAGATCTTCATTTAGTAATAATCTAAGTGAATGAGAGATGAAATCACTAGCTGAGAAGCCAATCAAGATCTCGTCTTGATTTGCATTTATAGAAGAGTTAACAATAGTGCTAGCGACACAAGGTAGACCCATGGCCATCGCTTCAAGAATTTTATTCTGTTGACCCGCGCCAGTAAATATTGGTGCTACAAAAATTTTTGCTGAGGAATAGGCATCTCTAATGTCTGATAAGTCTGCCATGACATCAATGTAGTCATTAGCGACGTCTTTAATCTTCACTGGAGGTCTCGCACCTGCAATTAGGACTCTGAGTTTGGGATATTTAAATTTTAGGCCTGGTAAGACTTTATCTTTTAGAAACCGAATAGCTCTTTGATTGGGCACGTAACCAAGGTTACCTATAAAACAAATATCATAAGTTGGTTTTCTAATTGATGGTCTAAAATAGTTGACATCAACACCATTGGTAACAATTTCTAATGAAGGAATATTCAATTCTTGACGATCATTATCAGATATGACTGTCGATGAATCAAACCAATCCAATACTTTTTGTTCAAACTGGTGTAATCGCTTTGCCTCAATGTTAAACACTATCTTTCTAATGCCAGAAGAATACTGAGCATCTCTCTTAGCAATTGTAGAAAAGGCATCCATATAATCTAGCACCTTGGGAATCTTCAAATCCTGAGCATACAATGCAGTTCTTACTAATTGAAAATATGCCACATGAGCATCAAATCGATCAACAATATGCTGTATTTTTTTGTGCACTGCTTTAGAATAGAAATATGCGACTTGTATCGGATGAGTATGCCTAAAGCTTAAAGAACTATTGACTGCACTTTTCCACTTAGATATTTTAAAAACATGAATCTCTTCACAAAATGGACTTAAATATGACTTGTCCTCTTCTGAAATATCTGTACTAGAAAGACAGATCAAACAGATGCTAAATTCTTTTGACAAAAACCGTATCTGATGAAACATACGCAGTTTATCTCCCTTTACCAAAGGATAGGGGAAACGAGAACTCATGATCACCAATCTAGACTTCATCTGTTTAGTATATTAGAAGTTGGGATGTTTTCCCGTGACTTCATTTATTAATTTGGCGCGAATATAATTGAACTCAAGGTGTTTTTGCTTGCTTAACTTCTTTTAACAGTTTATACAACTGCTCTGAACGATTTTTCTGTTCATAATTACACTGTATATACATACTAGCCATTTTTTGAAAGCTATACAGCAAATCCTCTTTTTGGCTTAAACTATCAATAGCTTGTTTAAATTCTATATCATCATTAGCAATAATGATCTCTTTGCCATTGACTGCATTTATACCACTAATGCCAATTGACGTCGTAATAACAGCTTTGCCAGCTGCCATGGATTCCAAAATTTTTACCCTCACTCCACTACCGATAAACAATGGTGCGATAAGAATGTCTACCCTAGCCAAAAACTGTCCTGCATCAGGAACTTGTCCATGTTCGACGATGCCTCCTACTTTTGCATATTTACCTATTGGGTATTTGCGACCAGCGAGATGTAGTTGACATTGATTTTGGTTTTCAAAAAATGGCTGCCAGACTTTTGATACAAACCATTCTAATCCATCAACATTCGGATCCCAATCCATCGCTCCTATAAAGCCAATATGGGTCCTGCCTTCTTCTATGCGAGATGAGTTGGTTTTTATCAGTGTATGATCAATGCCAATCGGTTGATAGCTTACATCGACTACATTTATAAGACCACTGTTTACTACCCACTCATGATCACTTGTGCTTATCGTCACGAGTCTGTCTATCTTAGGTATGACGTTTATCGTGTATTTTTTTAATTGCTTGCTAAGGGAATTAAATAGAATCTTCTTTGCAGGATTCTTAGTTAGATTAGCTTTTTGCTGCCAAATGATATACTCAATATTGTGAATGCGTAGAACAATACTTGTATGTGGTGACATTCGACGAATGGTGTTAATGTAGGAGCTTGTATAGATGGTTTCTAATAAGACGATGTCATAGCGGTAGTTTGTCAATTGGTGCTTTAATCGTTCTTCTAGTTTTCTAGAATGAAAACGGCAAATGTTATAAGACTTTCCAGCAATAGTATGACGGACTAGTGTGAATGCTTCAACACTCAAATCATGGTCGATAAAGTGAATATTATCGTATGAATTTAAATTTTTTCTAGCTTCAGTTTCGTCCGTTTTATGTTTATTTGTGTGTAGAGAAAGTAAATCGATTGTGACACCAGAGATAGCCCTTAAACCTTTTGCAAGCGCATAGCTAGCCACAGATTCTCCATCATGCTGTGGATAAGGTATTTTTTTAGAGATTTGAAGGACTTTTATTTGCTCCACTTGAAACTATGATTGTATCACTCTGGTTGAAATCGGTATGGATTTGCTTAAAATGATTTTCTTTGTGAACATATTATGCTAGAAGCTCAAAATATACATAAATCATATAAAGGACTTCAAGTGCTGAAAGGTACGAGTTTGTCCTTGCGTTCTTCAGAAATAGTGAGTATAACCGGGAAGTCAGGATCTGGTAAAAGCACTTTTCTTAATATTCTAGGTACTTTGGATAAAGCAGATACTGGATCCGTAATCATATCTGGTCAGGAAATAAGTCGTTTATCTGAGAAGCAATTGGCAAAATTCAGAAATGAGACCATAGGTTTTGTCTTTCAGTTTCACCATCTGCTTCCTGAGTTTACAGCTTTAGAAAATGTTTGTATTCCAGCATACATTCAAAAACGGGAAAAATCGAAAGTCATTGCTAAGGCAAAAGACTTGCTAGACTATCTGGGTTTATCAGAAAGATTAGAACACAAACCGAGTCAACTATCTGGAGGTGAGCAGCAAAGAGTGGCAGTAGCTAGATCTCTGATTAACGATCCTAAAATTATATTTGCAGATGAGCCATCAGGTAATTTAGACAATGCATCATCAGATGAACTGCATCAATTAATATTTAAATTGAGAGAAGATTTTCAACAATCATTTGTAATTGTGACGCACAACTTAGAATTAGCAGAAATGAGTGATCGCAATTATCATTTAGTCAATGGTATTCTAGAAAATGGCGAACCGACATCTAAAAAATAATCCTAAAAACAACAAGGATATTTTTGATTACATTTTGGATCTCATAGACTTGAGTAAGGGCGTTGATCATGAAGCCACCATTCAAGAAATTAACGAAAAAAAAACAATTTATGGAGCAAACGCTTGGATGCTTATTTGTTCCATTATGATCGCATCCATTGGTCTTAACACAAATTCTCAAGCCGTAATCATTGGAGCCATGCTCATATCTCCATTGATGTCTCCCATTCTTGCTATTGGCCTTGGTGTAGCCATCAATGACAAAAAAACCTTATGGGAAGCGCTATATCATTTTGGCATTTCTATTTTAATTGCTGTTGCTACCTCTACTTTATTTTTTATGATCTCACCCTTAAAGGAAGTTACTGAGCAAATTGCAGCTAGGACTGCACCAACTATCTTTGACGTACTTATCGGTATTTTTGGTGGGATTGCTGGTATAATTTCTATTGCTAGGAAAGACATCTCTACCACGATACCTGGCGTTGCTATTGCTACAGCCTTGATGCCACCACTATGTGTGACAGGTTACGGAATTGCAATTGGGGATGGTAAAATTGCTTTTTCATCTTTTTATCTATTTTTTATAAATGCCTTTTTTGTAGCGTTCTCTACTTATCTTATTATACGATATTTAAATTTCCCATTCAAGGAATTTTCCTCTGCTGAAGAGCGTAAAAAGAATATGAGATATGTCTATTTGTTCTCATTATTAGTCATCATTCCTAGTTTGATCATATTTAGAAGTGTGTGGATAAAAGCAGATACAGAAAGAAGAGTTACTCAATTCATCGATAACTATATAGATGATAATCAGATTTATCTAGACGAATATGAAATTGTCGCAAATGCCGATAATACCAAAACATTATACTTAAGGGTATGGGGAGACGTTATTCAAAAAGAAAATGAGCCTTTATTTTTAGAGGGATTGAAAAAAGTTCATCTCAAAAATACGACGGTAGAAATATTGCCTACTTCTGAAATTACCTTGAGTAAAATAAAAGAAATAGAAGAAGAGATTATTTCGCTTTCCAATTCAAAATCTGATCTAAACCATTTGCAACTTATGCTTAATCAACAACAAGAGTTGATTGATAACATGCAAGAAGTTGACTCTCTAAGTACAACAGTAAATATCAATAATGTACAAAATGAATTAACAACTTTATTTCCAAATCTAGAATATGCTATTATAGCAAAGAAAGGGTTCCAATCTTCAGATTCAACAAATCAGCACATGCACTTGGTTATTCTGAAATGGAACAATGACAATAAGAAGGTAGATAATCAAAAAATCAAAGACTTCTTAAAATTGCGAATTAATACCGATTCAATACGCATAGTCTCAGAAAATTAAAGCTATTTTACTAAGCTGTTGTAACTGCTTTGATAATGGGTTTTGGATAATCTTTTCCTAATATAATTCCGTATTCACTAAGCACCTCATCAGAAGATGAAGCAGGATAATGAATGATATTTGATGGGAGTGCATCGAGTTCTGGGCACCATTTTCTAATCAATTTTGCTTCTAGATCGTACCTCTTTGATTGCTTTACAATGTTGAAAACCCTTTGTTCTCTTGGGTCTGTCCCAACTCCAGCGAGGTAATTCCAATTGCCCCAATTACTACATGGGTCATAATCAATAAGTAAAGACTCAAAATATTCAGCACCCAATTGCCAATTAACGAGTAAGTTGTTGATTAGAAAACTAGCAACATTTTGTCTTCCTCTGTTGGACATAAATCCTGTCGCATTGAGCTGTCGCATGTGAGCATCAATGTATGGATAACCAGTTTTTCCGTCTGCCCAAATCTGGAATAATTTATCATTATTGCTCAAATCATCTCTTGGTGAGTTTTTGATACCTCCATTCAAAAATATCTTCTCTTCGTATTTCTTAGCCATCAACCTAAAGAAGTCTCGCCACAAAAGCTCAAAAAACATCCAATACGTAGAATCGTTTTTGACTCTTTCATTCTCAAATTTGATTAATTCAAACATGATTTTTTTAGGTGATAGGCAGCCTTGGGATAAATAGGCGGAAAACTTTGAGGAGTAATCCATCCCATTGGATTCATTCCTAGTTTCCTTGTAAGAAACAATCCTTTGAGATTTCCATAAGTAGTAATTCAATCTATGTAGTGCCTCAGTTTCTCCACCTTTAAGAAATGGAACAAAATCTAGATCCATCCCAAATTCAACTAATTCAGGGATGGTGCCTTCTTCTAAATCTGGAGCACCCGTGGTAGCAGCTTCAAAATCGGATTCAATTGGTTTCCGAATTGGTGTTATTTTTTCAACTTCTTTACGAAAAGTTGTAAAGCTATCAGGTGTATGCGTTATCGGGAAAGGCAAATCAGCAGTGTAGTATAGCATTTTACCTCTAGAATACCTCACTTCCTGCCCTATCGTCCACATTTTTGCTTCCAACTGATCTTGCACATACAGTTCTTCCGTTGTTCTCTCTCTGTTACAAAAAATCCAACTTGTTTTATATGTTGTTGCTATCTCAGGGATGATGACCTCAGGCTTACCAATTCGGACAATTAGGGGTAAGCCCTTTTCATTAAGGGTTGCTCGTAAATCTTTGATTGCATCAATTATAAATTGAATCCTAAATTTGCCTGTTTTAGGAAAGTTAAAGCTTGTTTTACCCTTGAATGTACGGATGTCAAAAACAAAGACAGGAATGATTTCATTTGTAGAATGTAAAGCGTCATAAATTGCCTCATTATCATGAATGCGTAAGTCTTGCCTAAACCATATGATTGCTTTTTTATTCATGATATTTTACATTTTTAAAACAATATAAACAGTTATAAGTTTTACATTTGAGAAGAATTATCTGATCATGAAATTAATTATAAGTCTTTCTTTATCAATGCTATTTTTATTTAGTTCATGTAATTTGAATCAAGCTGAAAATAGTGAGCAAGAATACGCGCTCAAGAAGCTTGATAATGAGGTTATGGAAATACACGATGCTGTCATGCCTCGTATGTCTGAAATAGGCAGACTCAAACGTCAAATGAGCGAAAAACTAAAAGAAAATACTGATCCTCAAAAAGCAGAAGGTATCCAGCAAATGATATATCAATTAGGTGAGGCAGATGAAGCTATGATGAACTGGATGGGTGAATTCAAGAGGCCAGATTACAGCAATTTTAAAAATGCTAAAGCAGTCTATCAAAAAGAGAAAGTAAAAATAACTGCCGTAAGAGATAAAATGCTCACAACCATATCAAAGGCTAATGCGTTTCTATCTACAATATGATGAAATTTGTTCCTGCCTTTATACTGATATGCTTAATCTATTCTTGTAAAAAAGATTCTGGTAAACTTCCTTTTATAGGATTTCATCAATATGAAAATAATGATACCATATATCATCAGATTCCAGATTTTAGCTTCATGGATCAAGATAGCGTTGTGATTACGAATGATTCCTTTAAAGATAAGATTTACGTAGCCGATTTTTTCTTTGTCAATTGCCCTTCAATATGTCCAAAAGTGAAGCAACAGATGTTGCGCATACACGATAAGTTTAAAGAAGAGCCTAGATTGGAGTTAGTCTCCTACACCTTAGATCCGAAAAGGGATAGTATATCAGTGTTAGCATCATATGCTGCTAAGATAGGAGTCAAAAGCGACAAATGGCATTTCTTGAGAGCAGACCAAGATGTTGTCATGGAATTAGCAGATGAATATTATGTTCCTGCATTTATTGACCCCGAAGCTCCAGGTGGTTTTGACCATAGTGGTAAACTCATGTTGATTGATGTCAATAGACACATAAGAGGATTTGCCGAGGGGACAGACCCAGAATCTGTCACTGAATTTTTCGGTACCATTGAGCAATTGCTGGATGAACAGGCAGATAAGTAGATTTTTATTTTCATTAATCATAATTGGTATAACATTTTATGCCTGTCAAGAACAACGTTTCGTCCAAGGCGAACGCATTTACAATAGTTATTGTCAAAACTGTCATATGGAAGATGGTCAAGGATTAGGTAAATTAATCCCGCCCATCAAAGGCTCTGATTATTATGAGCAACACTATGACAACTTAGTTTGCATCATAAAATACGGGATGCAAGGTGAAATTATCGTGAATGATTTCCCATATGAGGGTGAAATGCCAGGTGTCAAGCACTTAACTACAGCCGAGCTAAGCAACTTAGTTAACTACATGAATTCAAAATGGTTCCCTCAGAATGCACTTGTCACACCCTCTGACATAAGTCTGAAATTTAATACCTGTACAAAAGACAAGTAATGACATTTGAAGATTTTATGATAAGCCTACAAAAATCAGCTCCTGCCTCCAAAATGTCTACACCGTTGCAAGCATTATGTTATTAAAAGAATGGGGATTGGAGTAAAGCACACAGTCTTGTCGACCCATCATCAGATAAAAGAGACAAACAGATTCATGCCTACCTGCACCGAAGGGAAGGCGATGACTGGAATGCTAATTACTGGTATGAACGTGCAGGCGAGACGTTTCCAAATAATTCGTTAGAACAAGAATGGGAGAAATTAGTCAAAGATAACTTGTCAAACTAATGCAGCATCCGATATTGATCAATGTGATATTCATCAATGTAATTTATCAATAGACTACTGAAAATATTGACTATTGCTTTGTCAATGATGCGATATTCATATATAAAATAGTATATATATAAATAGCAGGAAATTAATTAAATACGTAGATAAACTTATATAATCTATATTTCATATATCAACATCTTTACATATTTACTCTTATTATCCTTTAAATCAATATTTTATCCACATTGCTTTACATCGTTGCTTTAAACACAGTTTCCTTAGCTTATTCTTGTTACAGATGACTAAAATATACAAGTTGGTACAATGATTGCATTCTATGAATTACACGTAGTTTATTGCTACTGTTAAAACCAACCGCAGCCTCAAAACGACTTTGTTTTGGGGCTTTTTCATTTCTAATATGTTCTGTTCTGAATATATGTTACCTTTGCACCAACCAAGCTATTACCCTCAATGGGAGATTATACATTACTGATTAGTTTCTTTCTTGTTTCCATTATTTTTTCCTTCTTATGTAGCATATGGGAAGCAGTGCTTTTGAGTATCACTCCTTCATATGTACAGGTTAAAGTGCAAGAGAAAACAAAGATCGGAGAACGACTTAAAACGTTTAAAGAGAATATTGATCGGCCACTAGCTGCAATATTGACATTGAACACCATTGCCCATACAGCTGGAGCAATTGGAGTTGGTGCCACGGCATCTAGAATATGGGAAGGTAACCTTGCAGCTACAATTGTATCTGTAGTGATGACATTAGCCATACTATTTTTATCCGAGATTATACCAAAAACAATCGGAGCCAATAATTGGAAATCGTTAGCTCCGTTTACAGTTAAGAGCTTAAATTTTATTATCTGGCTACTCTACCCGCTTGTTTGGTTTAGTCAAATCATCACAAAGATGCTTAAGAATGAAAAAGGCAAATCAGTGTTAAGCAGATCAGATTTCATGGCAATGGGTCAAGTAGCTTCTAAAACAGGGGTATTAGAGTTAGGTGAATCAAGGATTCTAGAAAATCTTTTAAAATTTAAAGATCTAGAATCTAAAGATATTATGACGCCTCGAACAGTAGTCCTGGCGGCACAGGAAAATCAAACTATAAAGGAATTTTACTCTGATAATAAAAATTTAAGATTTTCTAGGATTCCAGTCTTCAGTGAATCAAAAGATCAAATATCAGGGTTCATTCTAAAAGATGACTTACTTTCTGCTGTTATCAACGAGAAAGGTGAAAACCCACTATCCAGCATCAAAAGAGACATAAAAATCGTCTCAGAAACACAAAATCTAATCAGGCTCTACGAAGAACTCATAGAAAAGAAATCGCATATAGCTCTCGTTGTTGATGAGTTTGGAGGGATGGCTGGTATTGTGACCATGGAAGATGTTGTAGAAACCTTATTCGGCTTAGAAATAATGGATGAATTTGATAACGTTGAAGACATGCAAAAGTTGGCTCGTAGAAAATGGGAGGAAAGAGCTAAAAAGCTGGGTCTCTTGGATGAAGAAAACAATTCTTAATCTAGTCAAACCTTGAACTATTACTCAATTCAAAGGAAATAGACACTCAGGTATGTTTTAAAACCTTGATGTATGCATCTCCAATAATTTGTGCTAAATGATATTCTAAGTGGATTATGTAGTCTTTGACAAGGTACTTCAAAGCTGCTGACTGACCTTTTGCTACCTGCTTAAAAGCAATACGATCAAAATTATGCTGAATCGTCTGCCTATTTAATAGTTCGTCTGACAATGAGGCGATGAGACATGCAATTTGTGTATTTGCTGATTTCCATCCTGATAGGATTTCATGATAGTCGCGCTGTTGATATTGATGTTGAACAACTTCACGATCTTGGTCATAACCATCAAAGACTAAATGCTCTTGATCTGCTGCGACCTTGAATCGTCTATGGTTGTTATACGCAGAGTCTACAAGATGACCAAGTATTTCTTTTTTAGACCATTTTTGCGGGTTAGATTTTGCCTCTAGATATGTGAGATCACCAATGGCGTTTAGTTGTAGACCAGCAGTATCAACAATTTGCTTAATAGTAGTAGATAAGAATTGAGTTGACAATGAAACTGAATTTTAGAAACAGCAATCATCCTTTCGATAGGCGATTAGCTTATGAATAAGTGAATGTGGGATCAAGATTAATCAACCATAGTGAATCTATGCTCTTGTCTTTAAGAATTCTTCAAGATCCATGGTTTTATATTTGTCTTCTTTAGCAAATTCAAGTTCTCCTAGAATTTGATCAACTTTCTTAAAACCAGGTGAAATCATAATTCTTTCCATGTCTTGGTTGAAATAGACAAAGGCAGGATATCCCATACGGCCATTCAACATAGAATGAGCCAATTGGTGATAACCTCTTCTTCCTTTTTGGACAAACTTGAATTCAAATCCTTGATAAGTAATTGGCTTTTTCTGCTCTGCATCGAATTTAACCGCATAGTAGTTATCATTCAAATACTTTATTACTGCTGGATCTTTAAATGTTGAGCTATCCATCTTTTTACACCATCCACACCAATCTGTATACATGTCGATGAACATATTTTTAGGTTCTGTTTCCATTTTAGCTGCAGCCTCCTCCCAACTTAACCAGTTGATAGCATCAGCATCTTGAGCAGAAATGTGTAGGGAAAGACAGGCAAATAGTATGAATAAGATTGAATTACGCATGTTTAATTATGTTTATACGTTAAGACTAAGATCAAATTTACATTAGATTTTCCATTATTATAAGCTTATAACGTTTCTTTAATGATTTAGATCATTCGAAAATGGGCAAAACGTTGAAACTGAAAGGGTTTAGTAACTGTGAGCTTTTACTGTATTGACAAAATGCTTTACATTTTCTAAAGGAGTGTCTGGATAGACACCATGACCAAGATTCATAATGTGGTGTTGGCCCATTTCTTTCATGATGGTGTTTGCTCGGGTTTCTATCTCATCAGGACGACCATACAATTGGCAAGGATCCATATTACCTTGAAAAACTGTCGATTGACTAAGTGTACGCGCAGTCACCGGAGGTGTATTCCAATCCAATCCTACTCCAGCAGAACCTAGGTCAATAATCTCTTGCATTGAATACCAAGCTCCTCGACAGAAAATGATCACTGGTGCAGTATCAATTTCATCTACAATTTGTTTTAAGTATGGCAGACAAAATTTAGCGTACAATTGCTTGTCTAGCACCCCTGCCCAAGAATCAAAGACTTGAACAACATCAGCCCCATGTTTGATTTTTAACTTCAAATAAGCAATGATGGTCGTGGTTAATTTCCTTAATAATTCATGAGCTGCTTTCTCTTCTTGATATAAGAACTTCTTAGCCTTGGAGAAGGTCTTACTCCCCTGCCCTTCAATCATATATGACATCAATGTCCATGGTGCTCCAGAAAATCCTATCAATGGCACTCTCCCATCCAATTCTCTCTTGGTAATTTCAAGTGCTTCAAAAACATAGTGAAGCTTTTCAGCTGCGGCCATCCCTTCACTGAGTGCATTGACATCACTTGCTGAGCTAATGGTGGTAGGGAAAAATGGTCCCTTCTTTTCTATTAATTCATACTCTAATCCCATCGCCTCAGGAATAACTAGGATATCAGAAAAAATAATTGCAGCATCCACGCCCAATTCATCTACAGGTTGGATGGTAACTTCTGCCGCTAAAGCAGGTGTTTGTACCAATTCAATAAATCCCGAAAGACTGCTTCTTATCTTACGGTATTGCGGAAGGATTCTACCTGCTTGTCTCATCAACCACACTGGTGGACGTTCTACTGATTCGTTGTTAAGTACCTTTAGTAGTAAATGATTTTTGGATGCTTCATTCATGTCACAAAAGTAACTGAAAGGAGTATCTTTGCTTGTTTTTGATTTATTTTTTACAAAATTCGGACAATGAAAATAGCAATCATTGGTTATGGCAAAATGGGTAAAACAATTGAACGGGTAGCAACTGCGAGAGGTCATCAGATCAGCGCAATTGTGGATCGTGAGACGGATTTAGCCTTAAGTGATTTGTCAAAAGAGACGACTGATGTGGCTATTGAATTTACAAATCCTGAAGTTGCAAAATCCAATTTGATGACCTTAGCTGACAATCAAATATCTACTGTCAGCGGCACCACTGGTTGGCTGGATGCATACGAAAGCGTTTGTAACCGATTTATAACTAACTCATCATCTATTTTATATGCCTCAAATTTTAGTGTTGGTGTAAATGTATTTTTTGCAATAAATAAAGTGCTCGCTTCTTATATGTCAGAACATACCGAATATAATGTCTCTATGGAAGAGATTCATCACATTCATAAACTTGATGCACCGAGCGGTACTGCCATTACACTAGCTGAAGGCATAATGGAACACATCTCAAATAAAACTAAATGGGTCAATGATGCAGCTAGTCAAAAAGAGGAATTATCAATAATTTCAAAACGTGAGGGTGAAGTGCCTGGAACACATACAATAAACTATCACTCAAAGATTGACAGCATTACAATAAGTCATGAAGCACACTCTAGAGAGGGATTTGCTCTTGGTGCGGTCATCGCTGCAGAATGGTTAAATGGAAAAACAGGAGTATTTTCAATGCAAGATGTACTAGGTCTGGGGTCAGAAGCATGAATAGAGATGATTACTTAATCTCCTCTAACAATAAATTGCATCCTCTCATCTCACTTACCTGCATTCGTCCCAATAATTCAAATCTTCTTTCTGAGTGCATAATAGCCAAATCTTCTGTTTGTATAAATGCACATGTATCGATGTTGGCTAAATCAATAATGTTTAGTTGACCAGACTTGCCATCTATTTGTCGTTGAAAAGGATCATTTATTTCATTAGTGAATACGCGCAATGAAAAAGGACATTCGAATAGCAATGAATGTATTGCGTAGCATTGAGATAGTAATTCCGTCATTCCATATTCTGAATGAATAGCTGCACAGTTGGTTCTTTCTTTTATGGTATTAAAAATTTGCTTTTTAGTGAGTTCCCTAATAGAGCTTTTCATGCCCCCCGTCTCTATAATTGAAATTTCACTCAGCTGTGGTGATTCTTGTTCAATGAAATCTAACAAAGCAAAACTGACTGCAAATAAGATTGTAGGAATGTCATTATTACTATTAATTTTTAGTTGGTCATGTAGTTCAGTGTATTGATCTAAATAAAAGCCACTGGTATTATATTTAGAAAGTTTGATGAATTGATTGACCATTTCTATTAAAGAAGAGCCCTTTCGATCCATATAACCTGGTAATAATGCCAGAAAACAATACTGACTGATGTCACCAAAATGATCAGAGAAAAGACGAGCCGAATGCTTGTGATAAGTATCTAATTCTCTTACGAAATGTTTTGATCGCTTTCCACCCGTACCGCTACTTTCAAAGATAATGTCCTCATCCCACTCTCCAGATTGAATGGTATATTCTTTGAAAAATTGTATAGGTAAAGTTGGTATTTCACTGATATTAGACGGTTTGATAGAAGATTTGCCGATCAAAGAAAGATATTTGACATAAACATCATTATGTCTTCGTTGAAATTCAAACACTTCAAAAGCAAGCGAATCAAAATCTAATTCGTTATCTTGTAAACGAGATAGTTTTTTGAATAATCCTGATCTTATTTCTTTGAATTGCATTAATTGGATACAGTGAAAAATTTTACGAATATATTACTCCTAGGCGGAATCTTTATACTGATCACTTCTTGTGTCAAATCTCCTGATTTTTCTGATATTCCGGAAATAGAATTTATCGGACTATCAAGCAGCTCTTTGGTGCAAAGTTCATTGAACTCAGATTCTTTGTTTTTACAATTTTCATTTACTGATGGTGATGGTGATATTGGTTTCGAAGCTGAGGTGTTTGATCAAAATATATTTATTATTGACAACAGGACGGGAGACAGTTATGACGCCTTTAAAGCACCAGTTATACCTGAACAAGGCAGTTCTAAAGGGATTGAAGGCACTGTAACTCTTAGGTTGTTTACAACTTGTTGTTTGTTCCCAGATGGTACTCCACCATGCGAATCTCCTCGCGATTTCCCAACAGATACGCTTACTTTGGACATTTCTATTAAAGATAGAGCGGGAAATTTTAGTAATCAGGTGACAACAACACCTATCGTTCTATTCTGCGATTAGTCAGTCCAGTCTATCCCTTTTTTCAATAAGTCCAAGGTTTTCTTCTCTTCCGTTCCTTCTTTTGGATGGTGTTCATAAATCCAATTTGCTTGAGGTGGCATACTCATTAATATTGACTCAATACGTCCATTTGTATCTAGGCCAAACTTTGTACCTCTGTCCCAGACCAGATTGAATTCAACGTATCTTCCCCTACGGACCTTCTGCCATTCCAGATGATCTTGATTAAATTCTTTATCCTTATTACGATTGGCAAGTTCGAGGTATGTAGGTAGGAATGTATTCCCGACATCTAGGACAAAATCACCATGTGTTTCTTTTGATTCACCAGATAATCGATCAAAGAATATTCCCCCTATTCCTCTAGTTTCCTTACGGTGCTTGATGTAGAAATAATCATCAGCCCATTGCTTGAATTTAGGGTAATAACTTTTATCGTGCTTATCGCAGACTATCTTTAATTGTTGATGAAAAAACTGAGCATCCTGATCTATGATGTAATGTGGTGTGAGATCAATGCCACCACCAAACCACCATTTGCCAGTATCCGTTTGGAAGTAGCGAATATTCATATGAATAATCGGGACAAATGGATTGACAGGATGTAATACAATGGAGACGCCCGTTGCTAAAAATTCATTTTTCTCAAGTCCAAGTGCAGCTGCGATTTTCTCTGGCATCTTGCCTTCTACAGCTGAGAAGTTGACACCACCTTTCTCAATGACATCACCCATGATAATTCGGGTTCTTCCTCCACCTCCGCCTGGTCGTTCCCATAAATCTGCTCTGAAGGTAGATCCATCAAGATTTTCTAATCCAAGGCAAATATCATCTTGCAGTTGCTTGAATGAAGATATAATCTCGTTTGAATCAATCATCTGCTAGACGTTGTTTGACAGCGGCTACTACTTTCTTACTGTTGCCAGCAAAAGCATCTTTACCGATAATGAATACAGGTCGTTTTAGAAAGGTGTATTCCTCCAGTATGTACCGTTTGTAATCAGCTTCCTTTAAATCCATTTCGTTGAGTCCCATCGATCTGTATTTCATCGCTCGTTTACTAAACACAGCTTCATATCCACCTAGCTGTTCTGCAATAAAGTCAAGATCTTTTTCCGATATATTATTTTCCTTGATGTTGATCGAATCGAAATCAGAAGTATCTCCTACTTCTTTGATTATCCGTTGGCAAGTGCCACAATTACTTAGGTGATATATCTTTTTCATAGTATAAGATTAATAATCTAACTGATCTGCTCTGATATTGTTTATGATATTTATGTCGAAAGCTTAAGCTTCTTTCCACCAAGGATAAAATGGCGGCATTTCAGATGCTTTTTGTTTAAATGTTGGTTCTCGTTTTTCTAAAAAGGCAGCTACACCTTCTTTCCCATCTGCTAAGCTTTGATAGTATATTGCCAACGAGTCAACTTTATGGGCTTCCACAGGATGAATCTGCGCTGCATTTCGATACATCATCTGCCTCGTTAGTGCAATAGCGACTGGACTGTGCTTGACAATTTTCGCAGCTAGCGTATATGCTTCTTTTAATAACTGGTCAGCAGGATAAATACCCTTTACATAACCAGCTGATAATAGTGAATCCGCCTTTAAAATCTCTCCTGTATAACACCATTCTAAAGCTGTTGATACCCCAACAATTTTTGGTAAGAACCATGTTGATGCGGCTTCAGGAGTTATTCCGATTTTATTGAATACAAAGCCTACTTTAGCATGCTCTGAAGCCAATCTAATGTCCATAGCACAAGTCATCGTAGCACCAATACCTACAGCTGCTCCGTTGATAGCTGCTATGACTGGCTTCTTGCAATTGTATATAGCCAAATTAACTCGGCCTCCTGTATCCCTTACTCCTGATATGATTTTTGGATCATTTAATTTTTTATTCATATCATCCATTGTA
>Ga0209187_1000768_pt1 | contig 47915 bp, 33 predicted proteins | sample BantaG_FD_187430 | JGI IMG/M metagenome (GOLD analysis project Ga0209187, IMG submission 187430) | Marine algal microbial communities from Bantry Bay, Ireland - BantryBay_4 metaG (SPAdes) (version 2) | ecosystem: Host-associated > Algae > Red algae > Unclassified | place: Bantry Bay, Ireland...
ATTTCTTTTAAAATGACTCTTCACCAAAAAATCCTTAAATACAGTGAGTATTCGCGTCATTTTTGATTCGATTCATTTCAAAATAAACGTCAAAAAATGTAAATAAATTTATAAAACAGTGTATTAATTAGTTGTTGTTGCGCTTAATGCTTTTACTTCGGTACTCTCGATGAGATACCGTTATTATCAAACCAAAGGGTTTTGTCTGCACCCGAAACATCACCATTCATATCAAAATCGGTATCCAGATAATTGTCAAATATACCGTTTTCACCGACCCATAAGGATTTGTCTTGTCCATTGATGTCATAACTTACTGCGTCGGCTACTTGATTGACATCACCGCTATACATCACCCATTCGCCCGTCGGAAGCTGCTTTTGTCCAAAACCAGTAGCATCTCTAAAGCTATCTCCTCCACGGAAATCATAATTAATTGTGCTATTGACAACAGGCATGGCTTGCGGGGTCATAACACCTATGTGATTGCGATGTTCTACGAGAATATACACAGAATCTATGCCCATACCAGTATTCAAAACACACCTATCAGGGAAACTGATACTACCATCTTTGTGTAGTAGTGCAGCCGTTTTTGCTACTTCGGTACTTTGCGTAACTCCCGCACGGAAAGAAACCAAAACCCAATCCACCACATCAATAGTGTAGGAGGTATAATTGGCATCCGTCCAACCTGCACCTTCTGTTCCCGTGTAATTCCACGGAGGTCGATTATACGGTTGACCAGCAGGTGTAGGTACTGCCAAACCACTGACGGGCGTTTGCCCCGGCAGTAAGCCCCTCGTAACATTTAGCCCTGTGGTCATTTCCACCAAGCCGTTATCGAAAGGACCTTCCATCCAGACTGCAAGTTGAATATCAACACAGTCCGGTTCTATAATAATAACTACCTGTGCGGTATTACATGCCGTAGGGTTTCCGTCATCGCAGACTTCGTAGGTGAATTGCTCTGTACCTATAAAATTGACATTCGGCGTGTAGTCGATATTACCATTGGGCTGAATGACAAGTGTTCCGTTGAGTGGAACTACCATAGGAGTTGTCATCGCCATTAGGTTGTGATTTTCAATATCACTATCATTCAGAATGATATTATCTTGCAAATTACTATTGGCAAACATATACATGGTATCCGGCACGGCGATAGGCGCATCGTTGATACCTGTGACATTTATCGTTACCAAAGCCGTATCACAAGCCGGAGGCGCGTAATTGTCACAGACCTCATATTCAAAAGTATCCGCACCGAAGAAATCAGGATCGGGCGTATAGGTATATGAACCGTCAGAATTGAGCGTAAGTGCGCCATTCGTAGGCGTAGTGACAGGTATTGCATTCACAGTCATTGTATCGCCATCGGGTTCGCTATCATTGTTCAATACATTGTCACTTAATACACTATCTTCATTGACGATTGGGTTGTCGTCATTTGCTATTGGGACATCATTACTGTCTGAAACAGTAATCGTAACAACGGCTTGATCGCATTGGCTGGGATTCGCACTATCGCAAACTTCGTATTCAAAAGTGTCCGTACCGTTAAAGTTCACATTTGGCGTGTAAGTATATGTTCCGTTTGAATTCAATAATAAAGTACCGGAAGTCGGAGATACCAAAGCCGGTAATGTCACCGTCAGGTTATCTCCATCGGGGTCACTATCATTGAGCAGTACATCTCCATTCAAAGGTGTATCTTCTGGTGTCGTTTCATTATCATCCACTGCTATCGGCGCGTCATTGATTGAATTCACTATAATCGTTACCAACGCTATACCACATTCTACGGGCGTACCGCTATCACAAACCTGATATTCAAAAGTATCCATACCATTGAAATCAGGATTGGGCGTGTAAGTGTATGTACCATTTGTATTAAGAACGGCATTGCCATTAGCAGCAGGTGTAATGATAGTAGAAGTGAGTGTAATGTCTTCTACGTCACTATCGTTGGTTTGTACATCGCCACTTATCGGCATGTCTTCGTCTGTGGTATTGCTATCATCTGTTGCAATGGGTTGGTCATTGACGGGGGTAACTTCAATTTCTACGAGAGAAGGAACACAGGTTGCCGCTGCTGCCGGTGTAATTACGATTGAATCGACGGTTTCGTAATTAATAAATAACTTCGGTGCTACATTCGCTCCTCCATTATAACTTTCGGCGGTACGTGTTCCCGTTCCTTCGAGAATGAAAGTCATCGCATTACCGTTTGACCAATCGCCTCTGTCTATCAATTCCTGAACGACTGTGCTAATATCCGCGCTTTGATAAGTATTTCCAAGCGTCCATGGAAGAGGGTTCCAAGCCACATTTGCACTTGTTTGTGTTTTTGAAGTAATGCTGAATGCTGTACTCGTCAATGTAGTGGCATTGCCTGTATCTTCGCCACTAATCGTTAGATTAGTTGTACCTGACTGTGCTTCATCTGCTACAAATTGCAGATAAGCATTCGTAATGACTGCTCCCGAAGGTATGCCAATGCCTGGTATGCGAATACCGACTGCTGCAAAGGTTTCGCCACCATCTACCATCAAATCAAGGTCACCACTTCCCGAAAGAATTGCACCATTTCCGGCGTTTTCTTCTGCATCATCGGATCCGGTAGTAACCTGCCCCGAATAGTTTTTTATCGAAGAATAAACAGTAGTATCCATGACGGTTGTATTATCACAAGTTTCATAGATAAAATTGTCTGTACCAAAGAAATTCGGGTTAGGAATGTAATTGAATGAACCATCAGGATTAAATGTGATTGTACCGTTAGAAGTGCCTGATATAAGGGTGTTGACAGAGCCTGGGGTGGCATTGGATACCGTGTCATTTAAAGGCACATCTTCTGGTGTAATATATGTATCCGAAACGGTACAATCAATAATTACTTGAAAGGTTTTGATGCTTGTACATTCAAAATACTTGTTGATGAGTCGGACAGTATAAGTACCGGGATTTGACCACGTTACATCAATAGAACTTCCTGCGCCCGATGAGGGGCTTGCTCCTTGAACGAACCAAGAATAATCTACATCAGGATAAATATTATCTACTGTAAATGTAGCCAGTATATTTGGGCAAATCAAAGTTGGTGGAACTATCTCACTTTCCAAACAAGGGACGTTAATACGTCCGGGCGTACCATAAGCAGAATTAATCGCAGAGGAGGATTCCCATGAAGGAGCGAGGTTATTATCAGCTCCGTTGTATGGATTGATTAGGGACAATGTAGGTCCGCCACCATCTGGCTCGGTGGGCCAAGGTGCTTTGTCGTTATACACAACATAGTCTGAGAGGCATTTATCTTTATCGAATAAACTAACTCGTTCACCTTTTTTACTTAGATTGAAATCAAAATCACCAAGATAATTGCCCGCTTGTGGAAATACAGTCGTAAACATTGCAGAGAGTTCGACCAAGACCAAATATTCATCGGGCTGAATGACTGTAGCTGCCGGAATGATAAATTGATTGTCATTATCATAAAACTCCCAGCCGGAAATATCGACTGCGGTATTGTTCGGATTGTAGAGTTCTACCCAATCTCCGGGGTCTGTTACGCCATTATTCGAATTGTAATTGATTTCATTAATCACAATAGGTGTAGCAGCCGTGGCACAAAGTCTGCTATTATCCTGACCGGGCGTACCAGCACAGGCTTGGTCAGACCGGAACCAGTTGATGGGATCAGCATTATCGAGAGATGGGTCGCGTAATTCGAGTGAAGGACCATTGCCGTCGGGCATTTCGTCCCAAGGGTTTTGGTCATTAAATTGAACACTATCTATAACGACATTATTATAATCAACGAATTTGAGCGTCTCTCCGTCATTACTCAATTCGCCCTTGTATTGGTCATAAGGCGTAAAGCCAAATTCCTGTTGGAATATCAGGGCGTTTTCTGCTAAGACGATAATCTGTCCGGGACCGATGGTAGCGTTCCAAGGGAAGGTATAAGTAATACCGGACGAAAATCGACAATCCGTCATATTAAGTGTGGCATTGCCTGTGTTTTTAATTTCAAGGTATTCTGTTTCGTTCCAATCTACGTTTCGGCAAATACTATCTGCGTGATAATGTATCTCATTGATAACGAGGGGAGAGCGGTCTTGTGCTACATAGAATCGGCGCGGACACATGGCAGACCAATTGGAAAAACTGATACGCACACGCGCACGAATTTCTACTGGACCTGTAATGGTAATCGGTCCGTTATACACTTGTGCAGAGCCGGATACGCCACCGCCTTCCAAGCGCGGATCGCTACCATCGGTCGTGTAATAAATCGTTCCATTACCATTCGGATTGGAAAGTACCAATTGATAACCGGAGTTGACTTCACCTCCGAATTGACTAAATTGAACACTTTGCGTGTTTGGATAACGTCCAGCATTTCGGTAGTAATTCAGAAGGTTAGTGGTTCGCTGAGGTAGAAAGTTATTTCTAACATCTTGTCGTTCTTTAATCCACTCGTCATTGACATCCCAGTTAGATTTTGCTGTATGATTGGCAAAGCCAAATGGTTTATTTCCCCAACGTGCCGACTCAGCTATCAAGGGTAATTGTACTTGATTGGCACGCTCCATATACATATCATCCAAAACAGCAGGGGTCAGTATACCGTCATTATAACAATGACATTCCAGCCTATCTCCCTGCATGACCTTGAATTCGGTATCGTCATTCACACTATTGGGAATAGGTCCTTTTCGTCCAAGGCTATTATAACTGACCAATGGTCCGTAAGTACCTGCAAATACTCCTGGGTTTCCAAGTGTCATATCAAAATCCCATACGACAAATTTGTAACCACCATTGCCGGGTACGGGATCTGCACCACCGAGATTATTATGTGAGACTCCCCAATCAAAGTTACCACCATAATCATTTAGAATCGTATAGTCAGCGGCTTGCTGCTTATCAATATAGTCTTCATCATAACCTGCTGACACCATTTGGTCATAGAACGTAGGGTTTACGGGTTGATTCCAATATTTATCGCTTTTACGTACTTCTACTTGTTCTTTCATTTTTTCAGGAAAATAATAGGACTCAAACCATGCCTCGTCGGGGCGTTCCAAGAGTTGATAATGCCCCATGTATTCACCATTGACATATACATGCACAAAACGCCCGTGTGGTGCAGGATAGCCCATCGACATCTGCACATCCCATATAAAGCGATTGCGAATATACTGAGCTTGCGACTCATCACAATACTCACAATTCAAAGCATCTTGACTACCTCCTCTGAGTAGCAGTTTATTAAATTCGTTGACTGCTGGTATCGGATAATCGTAACCATCATCATCAAATACCGGATACTTTAATTTCGGTGTACCATAAATACTTTTGAATTCGAGGCGATAATGCTTCTTCAGGTTGGTTGGACTTCCACCCCAAGTCTGAATACCACTATGTACTTGAAATGCCGAACTCCCGTCAGGGAAAAACATCTCCACAGAGGTTTCTACCTCCGTATCAATTGAATTGTTGGAATTTACGTCTGACGATACCAACGAAACCGTAGGAATCGCCAATAGTGCATCACGCATTTGTGGACCGTAAGTTGCACTATTCGTGATATTGGTTTCCATGTAGGAAGCCGTAATAATATCATCTAAAAAAATATAACTATGTGTAACAACCGGAGTAGCACCACCACCTGTATAAGCAATAGCTCTAACAGATCTCGTGTTAGAAATATTAATTGGACCATTGTATATCGTACCCGAAGATGTGCTTGGCTTAGTATTATCCGTTGTATAACGAATAATAGCTGTCGGGTCATCAGCTACAAGCTCTACTGTAAAGGGATTGTCGTAAAAACCTCGCTCTACACTAAACTCTATTTCTGTGGGTTGTCCAATAGCAGCAATAGCTATAAAAAGACAGCATACGAAAGTCGTATAACGTTTAAATTGTGTGGATATACTCTTGATAATGTGTATAAGTGAAACCATTTTAGTTGTTAAATTTAGCCTTTAATTAGATTGTGTGCAGTCTGTCACATTTGAGTAATTTTTGTACTAAGACGCAATATTTACACAAAAGGTTGACTACCTTTTATATTATGTCTGAATTATTTTTTTTTCTTAAAATTTAGACGAGACTGATTTTCACAAAAAACACTTAAAAAACAATACGGGTATGATGTAGTTTTATGTTATTTTGTGACAGGGAAATATAGTGGAGATGAGAGCTTGTTTTTTGTTATTTAGACGAATATTTTAATCGACAGGTACATTTTAAATAAAAAATACATCTTTTAATACCTTAGTAGTAAGTCAAACTAATTATGATAAGTTCATTTGGCGAAATTTGTCCGATTACTTTGTTGGAGAACATCCAGCGTAGCTACGGCTATGCTGAATAACCTCCGCCTCGTACTCGAAAAAATTTCACTCAAAGCAACATATCATAATTAGATTGACTTACTACTTAGTGAAAGAAAATAAATAAGTTGGATAATTATAAAATTATAAAGACGAGATGTACTACCAGCATAATGTAATTTTATATTAGATTTTTGTTTCATTTTAAAAATAGAGAACATTGTTATTCACTTTATTTTAATATTTTAAATAATCCCCAATAAGTAGGGGAACGAATCAATAGGTCAATGCGTTAATAGGTTTTGGGGCTATCAGTCCGCAGTTGGACAGTCCGCAGTTGTTACAATCGCTTGAATTTTAATACCTTTATAACTCACTGATTATCAAAGTGTCCAACGTTAGGCAGGTAGCCGGTTTTGGCTTTGCCAAAATATTATTTTTTTTATTAATACATTGACATGCCGATAACTACTTCCGTAGAAAGAAATATCACTTTACTTTTCGCACTGAAAGCAGCCAAATGGTTTATGCTGTTTATGCCTGTCATTGTACTGTTTTTTATGGACAATGGCTTGAGCGTAGAGCAGGTCATGTGGACGCAAACGGCGTATTCGCTTTCAGTAGCTTTATTTGAAATGCCTTCGGGGTACTTTTCGGATAAATTGGGAAGGCGACTGACGTTGATACTCGGTATGTTGATTACGATAATGGGCTACCTTGTGATGAGTGCGTCATATAGCTTTTGGTGGTTTGTCGGAGCGGAGATATTGATGGGTTTGGGCGGCAGTTTTATTTCCGGCACAGATTCGGCAATGCTGTACGATACACTCCTTCAACTCAAGCGCGAAAACACCTACCTGAAACTCGAAGGACGCATGTATTCCATAGCGACTTTTTCAGAAGCCGTAGCAGCGATTTTCGGTGGTTGGATAGCCGCTACTTTCGGAATGAGAATGACGGTCTATGCTTTTATCGGCTGCTTAGTTGTCGGCTTAGTTTGTGCGTTCAGACTAATAGAACCTCAAGTCGAAAAAAACCAAACTACCGACAATAATACAAGTATCCGCGACATTCTTCGCTTTACTTTCTTACAAAATAAAATGCTGCGTTGGTATATCATTCTGTCGGCATCTATTGGGACAAGTACACTCACAATGGCTTGGTTTGCACAGCCTTACATGCAAGGCGCAGGGCTTTCACTTACAACTATTGGTTGGTTGTGGTCGGCACTCAACCTGACGGTGGCTGTCTTTGCTTTTGGGGCGTATTACGTTTACCGATTTTTGAACAAACGCCAGATTGTTATATTGATTGTGGCAGGTATTGTGATTGGTTTTGGAGGTTTGGGATGGAGCTATGGTACTTGGGGATTGATATTTATTTTCCTGATTTATGTAGTACGCGGTATCGCTACGCCCGTTTTGAAAGACTTTGTCAACGAGCTGACACCTTCTAATATGCGAGCTACCGTTTTGTCGATTCGAGGTTTTGTCATTCGTATTATATTCTCTTCACTTGCGCCGTTTTTGGGCTGGATAAGTGATGTTTATACCTTACAACAGGCTTTTAGTCTTGCAGCTTTGGTCTTTGGAATCTTGGGCAGCGTAAGCCTTTTGGCTTTGATTATATCGAGCAAAACACCGCCTATGCCGGATGCAAAATAGCTTGTCTTCCAAGCAATTGCTCTTCCGTTTCTTCACGGTCAGGATCCGGCACACAGCAATCCACCGGACAAACCGCCGCACATTGTGGTTCTTCGTGAAATCCTTTACACTCCGTACACTTTTCGGGTACGATATAATATAAATCATCATCCACCGGAGGTTGTTCGGCATCTATTGAGACCATGCCACCACCCTCAAGTGGCAGTTCGCCTTGTACCGTTGTACCGTCTTTAAATGCCCATTCTACACCACCTTCATAAATCGCATTATTCGGGCATTCCGGCTCGCAAGCTCCGCAATTGATACATTCGTCTGTTATAATTATCGCCATGATTGTTGCCTTTTTTCGTTATTCGTATTAATATTTTGCTTCGCAAAAATAAACAATTGATTATTAATAAATCACGAACTTACTAACGGTGTTTTTCCGTAAAAAGTTTTATTCTCTTTAAATGAAGTGCAAAAATACGACATTTTATTTAGAAAATTAATAAGTCTGCATTTGAAAGCCTCTAAAATTGCCTATTTTTGCCCCATGTCAATGTCATTACAAGAGCGCGTCGAATTACTTGCCAAATTGGGAGACTATCTCGACTCGCCCAATGAAAAGCTGGATGCGGTCATTCATCAAACCTATCTGCACAATCGTTGGTTGACCAAAGAAAATACTCAACTCGCTTTGCAAGCTGTTTGGCAGGAATTTTTGGATGAAAATAAACTCAAGACTTGGGTGGCTCAATACAACATTCCCAAGCAAACCAGTCCCCAGAAAATCGGGCTTATCCTCGCTGGGAATATTCCGATGGTGGGTTTTCAAGATATTCTGAATGTATTTGTAGCAGGACACCAATCATTCATCAAATATTCGGAAAAAGACAAACACTTAATTCCTCACCTCATTGCAGTCATGGCAGAAATCAATCCTGCTTCGGTAAGCTATTTTGAGTCGGTGGAAAGGCTCAAAGACTTCGATGCAGTCATCGCCACAGGAAGCAATAATTCTGCACGGTATTTTGAAGCCTACTTTGGAAAATATCCACATATCATTCGCAAAAATCGTACTTCGGTCGCTATTTTGAATGGTAATGAAACGGAAGATGATTTGAAAAAATTGGGTATTGACGTATTTCGTTTTTTTGGATTAGGCTGTCGCAATGTGTCGAAATTATATGTGCCAAAAGATTATGATTTCATACCACTTTTAGAAACATGGAAAAGGTTTGAATACGTAGTCAATCACGATAAATATAAGAGTAATTTTGATTACAATTATTGCCTTATCATTATGAATGGAATGCCTTATGTATCAAATGGTTCTATCCTATTACAAGAGGGCGAATCACTACATTCTCGCATTGCTTCGCTCTATTATGAATACTATAATGACCTCAATGAAGTCACCGAAAAACTACAAGCACAACAACAGGAAATACAATGTATCGCATCTCTGGAAGGTATTGACAATCTGAATGTTATCCCATTCGGACAAGCACAACAGCCAACATTAAATGATTATGCAGATGGCGTAGATACGATGAAATTTTTGAATAAGTTGTGACCGCAAACTCTGTACTGACGACTTTAGCCGTCAAGTCGATTTTATAATTTTTAAATTAATAAAATTCAATCACTTGTAAACATATTCTCGTGTCACGCGACGGCTAAAGTCGTCGGTACGGTAATTTTTTTATCATGAAAAAATACATTTACATATCACTATTCATCATTTCAATCATCGCCTGTACAAGTGATTCTAAAGTGAAAAATATTGAAATACAAGGACATCGTGGCACACGCGGTTACGCACCCGAAAATACGATTCCCGGCTTTTTGAAAGCCATAGAACTTGGTGTAGATGTACTCGAAATGGATGTCGTAATTTCTGCTGACAATCAAGTTATTGTATCACATGAGCCGTGGTTTAATCACAAAATTTGCACTAAGCCGGACGGTACGCCTTCCACGATAGAAGAAGAAGATGCCATCAAAATACGCGACCTTAATTACGCACAAATCCGACAATACGACTGCGGCAAACGTGGCAATCCTGATTATCCCGAACAACAAAAAATCGCAGCCTTCAAACCTTTACTGCAAGATGTTTTTCGTACAATTGAAATGTATTTAAAAGAAAAAAATCTGCCTTCGGTTGCTTATAATATTGAAATCAAAAGCCGCCCGATGTGGGATGAGGTATTCACGCCACTACCGACCAAATTTGCCCAATTGCTTTATGATGAAGTCAAAAAAGCGGAACTGAAAGAGCGCGTATGTATTCAATCATTTGACACACGTTCCTTGCAGGCTCTTCACGAAATTGACGCTTCGATGACCACCGCATTGCTCGTTTCCAACAACGACGGTATCGACCAAAATCTCAAAACAATCGGTTTTACACCTACGATTTACAGTCCTAATCATATACTTTTGAACGCCTCAGAAATTCGTCATTTACAAGAAAAAAATATTCGTGTCATTCCTTGGACGGTCAATGAAAAAACGCATATTCGTCGCCTCATAAAGTGGGGAGTTGATGGTATTATTTCTGACTATCCTGATAGGGTAACTGAAGTTTTAAATGAATCGTAAATACAACTCGTAACGGCTGTCTTTAGCTGCCGAATGGGGCATCAAGCCCCATAAATCTCGCAGCTAAACGTTTTTCGCGCTCACACGCGGTAGCAACTAAAGCAGCCTGCACTACAAAACATAAAGCATTGAAAATCAATAAATTATTAGTCGCCAATCGAGGAGAAATCGCCTTACGTGTCATGCGTACAGCCCGAGAAATGGGCATTGCTACGGTTGCCGTTTATTCGGAAGCTGACCGACTTTCGCCACATGTGCGTTATGCAGACGAAGCGGTTTGTCTTGGTCCTCCGCCTTCCAATCAGTCTTATTTATTGGGCGATAAAATCATAGCCGAAGCCAAGCGACTCGGCGTAGATGCGATACATCCGGGCTATGGTTTTTTGAGTGAGAACGCAGACTTTGCTAAGGCGGTTATGGCAGCAGGAATCATCTTTGTCGGTCCGCCTGTGAAAGCCATTGAAATCATGGGTAGCAAACTCGCGGCGAAAGATGCTGTCAAAGGCTATGACATCCCGATGGTACCGGGTGTTGACCGTGCGATTACTGACCCGCAAGAAGCTAAAATGATTGCCAAACAAGTCGGTTTTCCGGTTTTGATTAAGGCATCAGCAGGTGGTGGCGGTAAAGGTATGCGCGTAGTCGAAAATCCTGATGAACTGGAAGAACAGATGCAACGCGCGGTCAGTGAGGCAACTTCCGCCTTCGGCGATGGGTCTGTTTTTGTTGAAAAATACATTACCTCTCCGCGTCATATTGAGATGCAAGTTCTGGCAGACAATCACGGAAATGTCGTACATCTTTTTGAGCGCGAATGTAGTATCCAACGTCGTCATCAAAAGGTAGTGGAAGAAGCTCCGTCGGTTATTCTTACACCCGAATTGCGCGCACAGATGGGCAAGAGCGCGATAGACGTAGCGCGTGCTTGCGGGTATTCAGGCGCGGGTACGGTGGAGTTTTTGGTAGATGCTAATCTGGATTACTTTTTCCTCGAAATGAACACGCGACTTCAAGTAGAACATCCTGTAACTGAGTTAATTACAGGTGTTGACTTGGTACGCCAACAAATTCTCGTTGCTCAAAATGAACCGCTTACTTTTACACAAGATGACTTAGAAATCAATGGTCATGCCCTCGAATTACGTGTCTATGCCGAAGACCCAAATAACAATTTTTTGCCAAGTGTTGGGACACTAAAAACATACCGCCCGCCACAAGGTCATGGCGTGCGCATAGACGATGGTTTTGAAGAAGGTATGGACATTCCGATTTTTTATGATCCGATGATTGCGAAGCTCGTTACTTATGGTGAAAATCGTGAGGAAGCCCTCCGTCGGATGCAGCGCGCCATTCACGATTATGAGATTACAGGAGTCGCCACTACCCTACCCTTCGGCGATTTTGTGATGCAACATGAAGCGTTTGTATCAGGAAAATTTGATACGCATTTTGTAAAAAAATATTTTTCTCCACAAAAAAATACAGGTAACGAAGAAGAAGCAAAAGTAGCGGCTTTATTGGCTAATCAAATTTTAGATAAAGCGCGTCCGACAAATACGGAAAACGGAGCAATTTCATCTCAAAAATCGGCTTCAAAATGGAAGGCAAGACGGAGGGGTTAGTTTAGTGAGTGAGATTTTCTTCAATATCTATTCAACTAATTACTTTGACCATTCTACAAACATACAACATGAAAAAATATGAATATAAGGTAGTAGAAGTCAAGCCAACAAAAGGCATGATGAAGTTGAAATTTGATTTTGAGGAGATGGAATCTATGCTGACGGGTTTCGGTTTGAAAGGCTGGGAATTATTACAAGCACAACAATATGCCAGCCCCAGTGGAAATGCCTTTTTTCTATTGTTTTTGAAACGAGAAATTATCGAATCGTAATTTTATCAATTGATGATATTTCCCTTCTCTACTAAGAACATTTTGTACTCAATACCTGTCTTCGCAAGAATATTTTTGAGCCGTTCCTCGTGTGCATCCGTGATAAAGACTTGTCCGAAATCATCACTTGCCAAAAGTTTAATCAGACTTTCGATGCGAGTAGCATCCAATTTGTCAAAAATATCATCTAAAAGCAGAATGGGTTTAGCGTTTTTTCGTTGCTTAATCAATTGATATTGAGCGAGTTTTAGCGCAAGAATAAATGACTTTAATTGTCCTTGCGAAGCAAAACGTTTGACAGGTTTTTCACCAATAATAAAAGCCAAATTATCTCGATGAATGCCTTGCGTGGTGCGTTGGAGTATCTTATCTTTTTCGTAATTCTTATTTAATAATTCCAATAAAGATGCCTCGTGTAAAGTCGATTTGTAAGTACAATTCACCGCTTCACTTTTGTTTGATATTTTATTATAAAACATTTTGAAAATCGGTGAAAAATCGGTCATAAAACGACCTCGCATCTCATGTATGTAAGTGGCTGCGGGAGCGAGTTGGGCATTGTAGGTTTCGATTAAATCTCGGTCAAAATGCCCTGCTTTTGCCATCTGTTTTAATGCCGAATTGCGCTGTGTGAGTACCTTATTATAATGAATCAAATGGCGCAAATAAATTTGGTCTAATTGAGATAATGTTTCATCCAAAAACTTGCGTCGATACTCGCTACCTTCAGTTGCCAATCGCGTATCATCCGGCGCAATGACGACGACGGGCAGCAGTCCGATATGTTCCGACAATTTGCCGTAAGGCACATCATTACATATCAATTCTTTCTTGCGTCGAGTGCGTATTTTGGCTACAATATGGATGTCCTCATCCGCTTTTTGAAACGCGCCTTCTACTCTAAAGACATCTTGTTCGTGCCGCACTATCGCGCTATCCGGCATTCCGAAATAGCTCTTACACATACACAGATAATAAACCGCATCAAGAAGGTTGGTTTTACCCGCACCGTTCTTACCTACGATGCCATTGATACGCGCACAAAACTCCAACGACTGCATGTCGTAGTTTTTAAAATTGGTCAGTTTAAGTGTATCTAAATGCAATATGATGAATGTTCAATGATAAATATTTTCTGCTATTTGGTGCAATACTTTTCTCGGTACTTCATGCTTACCCTCAAACCAAACCATTTCGTATTCTATCTCTTGTTTTTGAGCAAATGTTTTAGTTTTTTCTAAATTCGTTTCATTGAGAAATTCATCACTTTTGCCAACTACCAAAATGACTTTTTTGTTAGATAAAAAATCCTTTTCTTCAAGGAAATTGATGTCGTGAGCAAAGTTTGTTCCCCATAAAATGAGGTGATGAAAAAGCGGTTTTTTCAGCATCCCAAAGCGAGTAATCGCAGCACCGCCTTGCGAAAACCCCATTAGTGTAACTTTCACATTATCAGCGAATTGTGGTACATATTGGTCATATAATGTTTGTAATAGATTGAGGTAATCATCAATTTCATCTGTGCGGTCTTCTTTAGTCATCCACGATGCGCCGACCTCACCTGTGAAGCCCCCGAAATAAAAACGCGACAAGCCCTCCGCAGCAAGAATGAACGTTTCTCCATCGTCCATTTGGTCAAATTTATAAATGAATTTTCTCGCCGCTTGTCCATAGCCGTGACAGACTAACCAAAAGCGTTTGATGTGTTTGCCGGGCGTACCAATCGTATAGTAGTGAGCGGTACGTTGAACTTTCAAATGGTGTGTCTGCATAGTGTCTTTATTTTGGGCAAAGGTAAGGTTTAGAGTCCTATTTTGTAAATTAATGCCTTCAAAGTAGTTGCGTTTTTGATTTTTAAAGTCTTATATATATCGCCAATGAAATTGTTTTATATGAAATCATTTGAATCATGCAATATCAATATCTCATTATCATCGTAATCGTCGCCTTATTATCACTGACTTTTACGTGTAAATCAGTTAAAACATCACAAAATAATGTTTACTCATCAAGTAACAGTATGAACATAGCGACAAAAATAGGCGGAAAATTTGAAATTGAATTGAGCAGTGTACCTTCATCCGGTTTTAAATGGATGTTGATAGAACCGCTTGACGACCATATCGAATATATAGAAACTCGATATGATGATACCCCCAAAGATGATCCCAACGGTTTTATGATTAATAATTCGGTAAAAGAGTGGATGGTATTTAAAGCCTTAAAATCAGGTCAAGCTATTATTCGATTGAAATATGTTCAACCATTTAATCCTGATGACCCTGAAACTGAAATTGAGGCGTATCAAGTGGATATAGAGTGAACGTATGATGATGTTTTGATGGTTAAATGAGTAGATTTCCTGGTAGTGGTATAGATATAATGCTATTGAACCACTAAGTAGTAAGTCAAGAAAGCAAATTTATTTATTTCGCGTTCCTAATTCTACATTAAGACTCTAAAAGAACTTGATTATCAGTTATTTATGTGTGTTTTAGTTGATTTCATTTAAATGGAAAATAAATACATTTAAATAATTTAAATTTAAAATATACACTGTACGAATTAGTTAGTTTTTGTAGTTGTCTTATTATTAAAAAATAATATTTAAATCGCACTGATATAACTCTCTGAAGGTCAGTAAATCAAGAGTCTTAATGTAGAACTAAGCAAATTTTGAATAGGCAAATAATGAATTTATATGTATCTTGTGCGAATATTATTTTAAACATCATCAAATAAATAATACATAAAATGGCAAGTGCATTAAAAAATCTATCTGAATACGATGAAAAAAATTTGGCTTCTGCCGAAGAAATGATATTTGGAATCGTCGTGGCAGATTGGAACAAAGATATTACCCACGCTCTGTACGAAGGGGCTTATGATACACTTATCAAACATGGTGCAAAACCGGAGAATATTCATACACTTCAAGTGCCTGGCTCTTTTGAATTGCCAATGGGTGCAAAACTCTCCATCAAGCGCGACAAGCCCGATGCTATCATCTGTATCGGCTGTGTCATCAAAGGCGAAACCGCTCATAATGAGTACATTAACCGCTCGGTATCTTCCGCGCTTATGCAGCTTTCTTTGATGACGGACATCCCTTGCATTTTCGGTTTGCTCACACCCAATGACGAACAGCAAGCCAAAGATCGCGCAGGAGGCAAACACGGAAACAAAGGCGTAGAAGCCGCCGTAACCGCTATCCGTATGGTCGAATTGGACAAGGAAATTTCGCAACATAAAGGAAAAATTGGGTTTTGACAGGTATGTAGGTATTAGGCACTTGGTATCAAGACAAGACGGAACAAACCCAATGTCCTGATACCTAATACCAACTACTTGATACCTCTTACTAAAAAAAGTAAAACATGAAATTAAGTGTAATAAAAACCGGTTTTTTCAAACTGGATGGTGGCGCGATGTTTGGCGTAGTGCCACAGCAATTGTGGAAAAAACTGAACCCGCCGGACAGTAATAATATGTGTACTTGGGCAATGCGTTGTCTGCTCGTCGAATCCGGTAATCGTAAGATATTGATTGACACGGGATTCGGGAGTAAGCAAAACGAGAAATTTCGGAAGCATTTTGAACCACATGGAGAAGATAGTTTGATAGGCTCTATTCGTGATTTAGGGATCTCGCCCGAAGAAATTACGGATGTATTTCTGACACATTTTCACTTCGACCATGTAGGTGGAGCTGTCAAATATAATGAAAAAGGTAAACTCGTACCGACTTTTCCAAATGCTACTTATTGGTCTAATCAAGCGCATTACGATTGGGCATATACGCCTAATGCACGTGAACGCGCTTCTTTTTTGAAAGAAAATTTTGTTCCTTTAAAAGAAGCTAATCAATTGAAAATGATTGATATAGAAGAAGGTGTAGCTTTTATTCCGGGTTTTGATGTTCGTTTTGTCTATGGACATACGGAAGCGATGATGTTGCCTCAAATTACGATAAATAACAAAACACTTATTTATTGCGCCGACCTTTTCCCTTCTGCCGGACATATTCGCTTGCCTTATGTCATGGCTTACGATATGCGTCCGATGAATACCTTAGAAGAAAAGAAAATTCTATCGGAAGAAGCCATTGAAAAGGACTACATTCTCTTTTTTGAACACGACCCCATCAATGAATGTGCGACATTAAAACGTAATGAAAAAGGCAGAATTGTATTGGATAAAACAATGACTTTGGCAGAGGCTTTGTCGTAAGATTCAACTCACAATTTTCTTCAATTTCTCTATCGTAAAATCAATTTCTTCTTTTGTATTATAATGAGAAAATGAAAACCGAACGGTTTTCGTCAAGTCATCAGGATGCAAAGCAGCCAACACATGTGAACCCGACTCAACACCCGAACTACAAGCACTTCCGCCCGATGCACTCACCCCTGCAATGTCAAGGCTAAATACTATCAAATCCGTCTTAGGAGTCGGTGGAAAGGAAACACTCAAGACCTTGTGTAAATACCGCCCGTCATAGTCACCATTAAATCGAATATCCGAAAAATTACTTTGCAGTTGTTCGATAAAATAACTGCGAATGTCCTCTATATGTTGCTTGCGGTTTTCCATCTGTGTACAGGCAAGTTCGAGTGCTGTCGCAAGTCCTGTGATACCCGCGATATTTTCCGTACCAGCACGCATATTACGTTCTTGCGAACCGCCATATAGATAGGATTTGATGGTATTATCGCTATTGATATAGATAAATCCTGTGCCTTTCGGTCCGTGAAATTTATGCGCCGAACCACTCAAAAAACTATAATGTGTAGCCTGCACATCTATTGGAAACTGCCCGACAGCTTGTACGGTATCTGAATGAAAAAGTGCGCCATATTCCTTGCACAAAGCTGATACTTTTTCGACATCCAAGAGCGTCCCGATTTCATTATTGGCATACATGAGTGAGACGAGTGTTTTTTGATTTTGGTCTTTGAGCAGGGTTTCAAGTTCGGCATTGTCTATTTTTCCTTTATCATCTATTTTCACATAATCGACTTTCACAAGTCCTTGTTTATCAATATTTTGTAAAGTATGTAATACACAATGATGTTCTAATTTAGAACTAATAATGCGCTGTACGCCCAAGTCGCGTACAGCACATTTGAGTGCCATATTATTGGATTCTGTACCGCCGGAGGTAAAGAAGATTTCGCCGAGAGAGGCGTTCAAACAACCCGCTACTATTTTACGGGCATCCTCTATTGCAGTACGCGCTTTGCGCCCATCGGCATGGATAGAAGAGGGATTGCCATAATGCTCTCGCAAGTAGGGCAGCATCGCTTCGAGGACTTCTTCACTGAGTGGCGTAGTCGCCGCATTATCTAAATAAACACGCATAAGTAGAATGAATGAATTTTGAATTATTTGATTTCATCTAATTTTTGGAGCAACCATTTTTTGCTAAAGATGGCTGTTTGGTCATTTATTTTTTTTGCAAATTTTTCTTTGGATGTTTTGCTGTACCTATGTTTTGATTTATATAAACCAACGGTCATATTAATAAAATTGATGACACTTTTTTTATTTTCTTTTTGAAAAGATTTATTCTTTCGGATAAAAGCCTTGTAAGATTCTGCATGATTAACTAAGGCAAGTTCTTCATTAAGTTCGTAGAATATTTTGAGCAGTATAGTTCTCCGGCTTATTTCATAGTGAAGGTCTTTTATTTCTGTTTTTATGAGCATTTCGTGTGCTTCTTCAAATCGTTTTTGATTAAACAGGATTGCTCCCATATTAAAAGTGTAGGCATCTTCACGGAAATCAGGATGAACATGATGATAATGTTTTTTTACAAACGTTTCGCACCAATCAAACTTTTTAAGGTCACAAACTATTGCTACAATATTTCTCATTCTATCAGCAGGTAAATATCGTCCCTCATATAGCGCATTATTTTCTACCATTTTACTAATAATAATGAAAAGCGTATCTTGATTGCTCTTGCCACTTCGGGTCTGACGAATACAATAATTTAAGGCTATCAAGTAAAGTATACTCAAATCAGATCTTTCTATTTTATGATGAAACTTATCTAAAATAACCGATAATTTATAAAAATTATTTTCACTTGCGTCTTTCACAAGAAGCATAGCGTGACCATACAATTGAGATAAAGGGTGTTGTCCTGCAGCAAGATTTTCACTCAAGTCTATCAAGTAATTCGATTCATCCAATTCTTCACCAAGTCCATAAATATTTTTTGCTGATATTTTTGAGCAATATGCTTTCAAAATTCTGCTTAAATAAAATGTATTTAGGCTTCGGACTACTTCATCATAAGTATAGCTGATTTGTTTGACATTTTGGACTGTTTGAGAGGCTTGTAGGTGGCTATTTTTCAATAAAAAATCATCCAAAAGCGATTTAGTGCTTTGCTTTTTTGGACTAGTTTTTTCATTGGAAAGATAACTATATGCCATTGCTTGACACTCTATACCTGCAAACCCCTGCATAAGTAAGCATTTTCGGGTAGCGGTCTCTCGTCGAAGCTCTCTTTGCACCAAAAACTCCTCTACCAAAGCCAACAGTTTACTCATATACACACTCAAAGATGAATTGTCAGGACGCAAACCACAGCTCTGAGCAATCTCTTTTAGAGGTGGTTTTTTATCACTATTTTCATTCAGATAAGGTAGCAAAGCATGATAAAGTTGCTTATTTTTTTCATGTGGATTAAAAAAAGGTGAATCCAAAAATGAATCAAATTGAGATTTCTCTTGCTTACTTAATTTAGATACAATTGTTTTTATTTTTTTAAACCCCATAAATCAATGACTTATAAAATAATTTAATTTTAATGAATTTAAAACAATACAAATATACTAAAAAAATTTAATTAGAAAACGTATTTTTTTTCCCTTTTTTCACGTCCTTTTCTCACTTACCTTTGAGCTATCAAACAAAAAGCAAATTACTATGCCCTCATTAATAACATTATTGAAAACAATTTTTAACAAAAAAAATAATTAACATGAAAAATATTGCCTATTTCAAGTTAATGATGTTTTTCGGTTTGTGTTTTTTCACAAACATGGTTTTCGGTCAATCCGAAGACTATATACCGGGACAAGTCCTTGTGAAATGGAAGTCCGATAAAAGTATCACTCAAAAATCAGCACTCAAAAAAAGTGCAAAAGCCAATACCATCAAAACCTTTCCGAAACAACAACTCGAATTGTGGGAAATAGATGAACCTACAAATGTATCAAAAATCGTTGACACTTACCGTCAACATCCTGATATAGAATTCATAGAGCCAAATTATCTTTATTCGACTACTACCTCTCCTGACGACCCGCTCGCATACAACCTTTGGGGAATGTCCAATACAGGGCAGACAGGTGGTACCTCCGGCGCAGATGCGAACGCCGCCGAAGCATGGAAAATATTGACGGGAAGCCCCAATATTGTCGTCGCGATAATTGACACAGGAATAGACTGGACGCACGAGGATTTGGTTAATAATATCTGGCAAAACCTCGCCGAAGACGCTGATGGTGACGGTAAAGTATTGGAATGGAACGGCAGCAATTGGGTGTTCGATCCAGGCGATCAAAACGGCATAGACGATGATGGCAATGGCTATGTAGATGACTTTGTTGGTTGGGATTTTGTAAATAATGATAACAATCCTTATGACGATCACGGGCATGGCACACACGTAGCAGGTACAGTCGGCGCACAAGGTAATAACAGTAAAGGCGTTTCGGGTGTAACTTGGGATGTCCAACTCGCAGCACTTAAATTTTTGAGTGGTAATGGTAGTGGCTCTACGGCAGATGCCATAGAAGCCTTGGATTATGCCGTCAGTATGGGTATCCGAATCAGTAACAACAGTTGGGGCGGTGGTGCTTACTCAAATGCACTTTTTAATTCGTTGACAGCTGCCCAAGCCGAAGATCATCTTTTTGTAGCTGCTGCCGGTAATAATTATGGGTCAAACAATGATAATTACCCTCGCTACCCCACTTCATATTCTCACAACAATATTATCTCGGTTGCTTCCATCAATCACTACGATTTACTATCTTATTTCTCCAACTACGGTGCAACAAGCGTTGATATAGGCGCACCCGGCTCTGATATTTTGAGCTGCAAACCCGGCAATGCTTATGCCTCTAATAGCGGGACTTCTATGGCTGCTCCTCATGTAGCAGGAGCTTGTGCTTTGCTGTGGGGGCTGTACCCTAATAAGAACCATGCTCAAATCAAGGAGGCTGTCCTTAATTCCACAACAAGCACCCCTGCCCTTATCAATAAAACAGTCAGTGGCGGACGACTTGACGTTCATGGCGCATTGAACTACTTTGGAACGCCGATTATCGGAAGCTGTCGCAATCACGACTCCCTCATACTCGCTACTCTTTATGAAAATACAAATGGTGAAAATTGGCTAAATTCATGGAATCTCAATAGCCCAATAGACCAATGGTATGGTGTCGCTTTAAATGAAAAAGGCTGCTTGGATAGTCTAGAATTGAATCAAAACAATTTGACAGGAACACTACCAACACAAATAGGTAATTTAAGTGAACCGCGAGGAATATATTTTGGTAAAAATGATATAAATGGAGAAATTCCGGCTTCAATAGGAAACCTAAGTACTTTAGTCGGTCTCAATTTGGCGAATAATAATTTTTCAGGTAATGTGCCGCCCGAATTTTTCACCTCACTTACCAATTTGACTTTTCTCGGTATTTCTGGCAATCCTATAACTGGTGTATTGCTGCCCGAAATTGCCAACCTCACTAATATGAAATACCTCTATGTTGACAATACCGACGCAAGTGGACCACTTCCTCCCGAAATCGGCAGCCTCACAGAATTACGTATTTTACAAATTAATAACAGTGGTTTCTCCGGCGCACTTCCCCTCGAAATGGCAAACCTCACCAAATTGGAAGCTTTATACATTATTAATAATGATTTTTCAGGACAAATTCCACAAGAATTTACTCAATTTGTTAATCTCAACGATTTTCGCTGCCAAGGCAATGATTTTAACTTTGACAGCTTCGAAGGTTTTGAAAATTTTAATGCTTCGACATTCTATTATGTTCTACAAGATAGTTTACCACTTATTGTCAATGACAATATTCTTTCCATAGACGCAGGTGGAAACGTTGCTGATAACACTTACAGTTGGTTCAGAAATGGTAATCCTATTACTTCAATTATAGGAGACAGTACATTGACTATTAGTCAGTTTGGAAATTACAGATGCGAGGTCTCCAACAGTACCTTCACCAACTCCACAGATGAAAATCAAAACCTCATTTTAACCAGTAAAGAAAGGTATGTTTTCCCTTCGGGAAATTTGACATGCAGACAAAACGATTCGCTTATACTCGTTACATTATACAATACTACGAATGGCAATAATTGGAAAAAAACGTGGGATACCAATATTCCATTAGACCAATGGCATGGAGTAGTTTTAAATCAAAATGGTTGTCTGGATAGTTTGCTACTCAATCATAATGCCTTGACGGGGACGTTACCTGCCGAATTGGGCAACCTTACCGGACCGCGAGGTTTATACTTCGGTGCGAATGAAATAACAGGCGAAATACCCTCTGAACTCGGCAAATTGACTACTCTCGTAGGATTAAATATCGCAGATAATAATTTCACAGGTAGTGTTCCTCTTGAAATTTATGACCTCATTAATTTGACCTTTCTTGGTTATACGGGAAATCCACTAAGCGGACTAGTAGCTCCCGAAATTGGTAATCTCGTTAATATGCTGTATCTCTACATTGGCAGAACCAATGCAAGCGGACCACTTCCTCCTGAAATCGGTAACCTCACCGAGTTACGTATTCTCCAAATGCGAGAAAATGGCTTTACTGGCACACTCCCTGCACAAGTCGCCAACTGGACGAAGTTGCAATACCTTGACATCTCAAAAAATGAATTTACTGGAGCAATTCCTGTCGCTTGGAGTAACTACAGTGACTTGACAGATATGATTTGTCACCTCAACAAATTTACATTTGACAGTTTTGATGTGACTAATATACCTGATAGCTATCACTATGCACCACAAGACAGTATTCCTATTTCTATCAATGGTAATATGCTCTCCGTCAATGCAGGTGGCACTACATCAGACAATACTTATAACTGGTACAAAGATGGACTTTTAGTTCAATCCAATACAGGAAACAATAGCTACACCTACAGTTCGACAGGTACATATTGGTGTGAAATTATCAATTCCAGTATCACGAAACCAGATAAGCCTAAGCAAAATTTGATACTGACCAGTAAAAGAATTCAAGTCTTGGTCAATTGTGATGCACAAGCAGGTTTTATGCCTGAGTCAGGTGCAAAATGTGTGAATTCCACTTATACATTTACTAATACTTCTACCGGAACATCCGACTATGTATGGGAAGTCAATGGTGTAGAAGTAGCGACGACACAAAACTTAATATACACCTTTACCAGTTATGGCAATTATACCGTAACGCTCCGCGTAAGCGGTAATGATTGTGAAGATGAATACAGCCAAACATTTTATGTCAGCCCTTCTGCCTCCGACTTATATTTCGGACCAGACATCTACGTATGCGATGTCGAAGTCGAGATAATCGCCAATGTCCCCAATATGGCTTGGTATTCATGGGATTTAAATGGCACTCAAGTTGGTAATACTCCTTCAATTGTCGTAACAACACCCGGAAACTATGTTTTGAGCGTACAAGATTCATGCGGAATGGTCAATTTGGATACGATAAATGTTAATCTCGCAACAGGTTGTGTGTGGCCCGGCGATTTTGATAATAATGGCATAGTGAACGCCTATGATTTGATACCTGCTGGAGTCGCTTTCGGTGCAACAGGCGGTTCCCGCCCTAATGCTACTCTTGAATGGCAGCCACAACCCGCCCCGACTTGGTCAGGCAGCCAGACAGACGGCACAAATTATAACCACATTGATGGAGACGGAAATGGTATTATCAATCTTGACGACCCTGCTGCTATTGATGCTAACTATGGAAAAGTACACGCAGTAAGCAATTCAAGTGCTTATCCGCAATCTACTGATTTTGTCATCACACCGGAAGTATCCATTCAGGCAGCCAATAATAATAAACAATTTATTTCTATCAATTTAAAATTAGAAAACCCCACGGGCAAACCCGTTTATAGTTTTGTTGGCTCTTACAATTACAGTGCAATTGGTAATACAGCAAGTATAGATTTTTCTAATTCTTTATTTGGTGTACAAAATATGGATTTTATTGTAGTTCAACGTGACTACGATGGTCGAATAGAATTTGCCATTACGCTTACTAATACCAGTACTTCACTTAACATTGTTGACATAGGTACATTGAACGTATTAGATGAATATTACAGTAATGGCGACGAAGGTCCGCAATCCGGCGGACAAGTCATCCTCGAACAAAACTTCGTAGGAGACTCTAATGGCAACCTTGTTGATATAGGCGAGCAAATTATCAGTTTAGTCTATGACGAAGAATCGGAAGTAGGAGCTAACTCTACAAATAACAATTCTCTCGCATTGGTGACTTATGCCTCTCTATCTGATTGTTATGGTCTTGCAGATGCGCGTATAGAAGTTTTGAGCGGTACACCACCTTATCTCTACGAATGGAGTGACGGACAAACCAGCGAAGTCGCCACTAATCTTGGCGTAGGTAACTACAATTTCACAGTGACAGACGCAGCAGGTCTCGTAAAAGTCGGTGCCATAGGCATACAACCCGGTAATGGCGTATGGCTACAAAGCACTGTAAAACCAAGTACTACCGGTCAAAACGACGGTACAGCTACTGTATATGCCTCTGGAGGAGACGGCAATTATACCTATAAATGGAGCAACGGCGCGAACACCCCAATGCTTCAATACCTCTCACCGGGCATCTACTTCGTAACGGTAACGGACGGTAGCGGATGTAGCATGACAGAAAGTGTCAACATCTCCGGTGATGGGGTACAACTTTCGGCGAGTTTACTACTCGAAGGTGCTTTGAAAGATAATCACCGAACAATGACAACCGACTTGCATCGTCAATCTGTACTTCCATTAGAACAGCCTTACGGCGGACAAACAGATTATTATAAAAAAGAGACCTCTAATTTACTCATATTTGACAAAGGACACATCGTAGATTGGGTCGTCATCGAATTGAGAGATAAAGATAATTACGAGCTGGTTTCAGGAAGAAGGGTGGGGCTACTCCTTGCTAATGGCAAGATAGCAGACATGGACGGTAGTTCCCCCTTACTTTTCTCGGACATTCCCCAAGATGATTATTATGTTTATATCAAACATCGCAATCACTTGCCTATCATGTCAGCTTCACCTGTTGCAACGGTAGCAAATGTAATGAACATTGATTTTCGCGTCACAGATTCCTATTCAGGATTGGGAGCTTCTCAAAAAGAAGTCTTACCCGGCGTATGGATCATGTATTCGGGTGATGTCAATGATGACCGCGATATAAATGGAGTGGACAAATTAGAATGGTCTTTACAAAACGGCAACTTTGGTAAATATTCCAGTAATGACCTCAATCTAGACGCAGATATCAATGGCAGTGATAAAGATTATTGGAGCCGAAATAACGGTTATTCATCCGGTACACCCAAATAATTATTTCTTCGCTATGCGAAGTATGTTTATTATAAAATTATTTAATAAAAAAACATCGTCCTGTAACCAAACAATATATAAAAGGCAACAACTACTTAAAAATGAACAACCTAAGTACACTGTTTTATAAATTTATTTACATTTTTTGACGTTTATTTTGAAATGAATCGAATCAAAAATGACGCGAATATTCACTGTATTTAAGGATTCTTTGGTGAAGAGTCATTTTAAAAGAAATACTCAAAAAAGTAAATAAATTTGTGAAACAGTGTACTAAGCTCCAGTTTAATCCCTTAAAAACCAATAAACCCAAATTGCAGTTTAACCATTTAAAAACGAATTAACCCTTAATTGCAATTAACCGTTTAAAAGGCTGAATAACCTTCAGATGACAATTAACCACTAAAAAACAATTGGGAGGAACATCACCCATTATGAGTCTTCCATAAATCACACACCCTAATGAGCGGCATACATTTTTTGTATGTCGCTCTTTTTCATTTTAAACCTTTTGTTATTCTCACCGTCCAATACTCGTACAACATAGGAAAATATACTTTACGTAAAATATTTCAAGTAACATTTTTAATCATTTTTTGTACAAACAATAGACTTTATTTAGGAATATTTTGCGTGCATGGAATTTTGTATTTTTTCGATAATCAAGCCTCATTTTGAGCTGCATACCCTACCGAAACCATTAATTTAAATGGATTGCGCGACATCGTTTACTTTTATGTCATCACAGACAAAGATGGTGTACGGTCTGAAAAATTCATGGTGAAGCAATAAGAATCAAAAATAGCATAGTTAAAAATGGCAGGCATTTCTCAAATGTCTGCCATTTATTTTTCGGTTAAGTCTGCGACTTTCCTTGTACAACTTTTCGGTATATAAACTGTTTACTATTCGATTTTTACATCATACATCACTTATTATATTATGTTCGGATTATTCAAAAAAGACCCAATAGCAAAATTACAAAAGGAGTACGAAGCCAAAATGCTGGAAGCCAGAGATGTGCAGCGTTCGGGTGATCTACGTCACTACGCACGTATCATGGAAGAGTCGGAAGAGATATTGAAAAAAATCGAAACTTTAAAAGGAGAAACAGACGCATAAAAAAATCCCCGCTTCCAAAGGAAGCGAGGATTCATTTTATCTAATTTCTTTAATTATCTGCCAAGTTTGACAAACTTCTTCGTAGCAGTAATCTCTCCACCATTATTGATTTGTACCAAATAAGTACCGGTTTCGAGCGTGCGGTGTCTAAGTTGAATAAAATTTGGACCTTCATTCAAATTAACAGGCTGTGCATATACTTTTTTGCCCAAAATATCCGTAACAATAAGTGTTACATCTTGTGCTTCCAAGGCATTGAAAGAAACCGTAACATGGTCATTGTCCAATGCTGGATTCGGGAATACATCAAATTTCACAACTTCTGCTTCTGTTACGATTTTCTTTTCGCAAAAATCACAAGTGCTTAAACCTTCATACTTATCACCTTTTACACCGCGACGTGAATCGTCACTGGTCTTACCGATAAAAGTCGGAGGAAATTGCTCAGATGTTCTCCAATTAAGGTCTAAGCACTGCGTTACATCTACAACGTCAAAAGCCACACGTCCTACACCGACCCAGTCATCATTCACAATATATCCCTCGCCACCGGCAAGTTCCACATTATAAGAAACAATATTACTTTTTGAGCCTTTGAGAGAGTGTGTAGAATACAAGCTGTTGCTAACTTGACCTGAAACTTTCAACTCCTGCGCAATGCTTGGATTAGCGATAGCCTCTTTGTTAAAAGTAAAACGGTAGTTTTGCTCACTGAGGTTAAAAGTAGAATTTGCCTCAGTAGCTTTGACTTCAATGTCAATATACATTTTACCGTTGTTACAATTGACATTATTAAAGCGAACGTCATATTGACCTTGTGCCGTTACCATGTTCGCGCTCGCAGTTAGCACTAAAGCTACAATAAGTGTTTTTAAAATTTTCATAACTCTAAAAATTAATGTTTTTATCTGATGGTTAAAAATTATGATGTTTCTTCCATCATTTTTTATTAAAAAATAATATTTCAAATTTACGGTTTTTTGCGGTTTTTTGCAAGTTTTTCAATAAAAATATTTCATCTTATCGCACTAATAATCAACAATATAGATTTTAAATAAAATCACTATACTTAAATTTGTGCCTTATTTCGTTCAGAAATAAGGCTTTATAAATTGGAACATCAAATATGAAGCAAGATTTGGATAGGGATAGCCTTATCGAAAAGTGTCTTTGTTCTATAATTAGACGCAAAAAAAACACTTTGGTTGCACTTCACAGCATAATTTTCTGTCTTTAATATGTATAAAATTTGTTTTGCGTTATGTGATATTTTTTTGTAAATATATTTAAAAAATAATTTCTAACAAATTATTTACCCATTTTTTTTCAAAAAAATGGACTGTCAACTATATATGTCTCAAAATAGCAAAAAAGTATCTCGTTTTTCAAAAAAAATGAATCGATAGCTGAATTTTATATCATAATTGGTCACAAACCAATTAATTGTAAATTAGTTAAGCTAATTAGTACACCACACGGTGTGTGTAACAAATTTCACAAATAAGAATTTCACCGTAGGGACAAGGCATGCCTTGTCCCTACGGTGGGGCGATATTGAGAAGGATTTATTTTTCAAAATAAATCCATTTTGTACAATTTGTTATACACGCCATTACACGGAATACACCCTCGACTTAAATTATTTTGTTAATTTTGCTTCTCATCTGTATCTGTTACAAAACATTAGAATGAAATCTAATTCAACCATATTCACCTTAATGCTGCTCTTTTGGAGCAGCCTTTCATGGTGTGAAAATATTTCTCCAGAAAAACTCCTAAGCCTTCCCGAACCGATGATACTCGGCAATAATGATGTCTGTCAGAATGAAGCGGGCGTAATATATCAATTGGATAATAACCTAGAGCCCGGTATCACTTATGATTGGGCGGTCACAGGTGGTACGATAGTCGGACCAAGTGACAGCACAGTAGTCGTTATTGATTGGGGGGGTGAATCCGTCGGCAACGACGGTCTGATCGTTATGACTGTATCTAATCCAAGTTGCTCTGCATTTAACAACTATGGAGTAAAAATTACTCCGCCCGAAGAATTTACTTTTGAAATTATATCGGGTGGAAATTTTATCTGTGCAGGTGATACAGTTACATTTGTAGCTGTTCCTTCCACTTTGATGCTCAATACTGACACACCTTCTTATACTTGGTTCGTCAATAATCAACCTGTGGGTACAAACGATCCTATGTTTGTATTTACTAATGCGATGAGTGGTGATGTCGTTCATTGTGAAGCCAAAATAGGTCCGTATTGTGTACTCAATACGGAGGCAGTATCCAATGAAGTCACAATGAATGTCACCTCAATTTCCGATAGTAATCTCTTCCTTGCTGCCAATCAAGATACCATCTGCGAGGGCGATAATATATCTTTTACAGCTTTAACTATGCCGCCGTTCGGCTGGTCTTATCAATGGCAATTGAATGGTGTAAATGTCGGACTTGACAATCAATCCTACACAGGGGTTAGTTTATCTGATGGCGACCAAATCATCTGTACAGCATCCAATTTTTGTGAAGATACCGTCTCCGATACCATTACAGTCAATGCGCGTGATGCTTTTTTGGCGACTATAATGATTGAAGCGGATGTCAATCCAATATGTGTCGGTGATTCGATTACCTTCACTTCGACTGTCACCAATGCAGGTGATTCGCCCGGCTATCAATGGCAGGTCAATGGTGGAAATATTGCTAATGAAACAAATAATACCTTCGGTATTCGCGGTCTCAATGATGGAGACCTTGTGACTTGTACTATGTTTTCTTCTTCCAATTGCGCTATTGAACCCATTGTAACATCCAGCCCGATTGAGATAGAAATTTCTTCCGGTATTCAGACTTCGGTTACACTTAGTGCCAATCCAAATCCTTTTTGCATAGGCGATGCCATAGATTTTACAGCTACGGTCAATAATCCAGCACCCAATCCGACTTTTACATGGTTTGTCAACGGTTCTCAATATACTACAACCTTGGGCGGCTTTTTGAATATTCCCGGTTTGAATAATGCTGATGAGGTCGCAGTCACTTACTCCGCCGATTTTGATGAGTGCTTTCAACAAGGCACGCTCTCTGATGCCATTACATTGGATGGACAAGATGCCATTGCAATAGGTGTGACGCTATCCGCAGACAGAACACAGATTTGCGCGGGAGAAACAATTACTTTTACTCCGAGTCCGGTTGGTGGCGGTACAGCTCCAAAATATGTTTGGTTTTTAAATGGAAATTCACTCAATATTGATACCGATACATTTATTACAAATAATATTATAAACGGAGACGTATTGAGTATAGAAATGACCACGAGTCTTACTTGTCCACTCAATGGCGATAGTACTGCCATGTCCAATGCGCTGATGATAAGTGTGAGTGATTTGGCTTTGGATATTGTATCGCTCACGCCTGCTTGCAATGAACAAGGCACTATTGAAGTGGAAGCAAGTGGCGGTATTTTTGGTAATTACAGTTATTTGTGGGATAACGGACAAACCGGACCGATAGCGTCTGGGCTGGGAGCAGATACATATAGCGTGACGGTCATCGACCAGATTGGTTGTAGCGAAAGTATTTCTTCTATTGATGTGATAGCAGTAGATGCTCCTCAAATTCTAAGTGCCTCTACTTCGATAGCTTCCTGCGGCTTCAATGACGGAAGCATTGCAGTCGATGTAGCGGGCGGGCTTTTACCTTATGATGTCGAATGGACGAATGAATCCGGCATGTTGATTTCTACTGATTTGCAGCAACCCGCTATTGCCGGAGGTATTTATACGCTTATCCTTACGGATGCCAATGGCTGCTATGTTACAGAAACTTATACTGTACCACAAGAAAATCCTCCGCGAGTTGTTGCACCAGAAGATGTAACGATTAATTTGGGCGATAGTATTAGAATTGTATCTTATGCCGAGACGCTTGATTCTGTTGAATATATCTGGTCGCCGCCCGTAGGCGTGAGTTGCCTCACTTGCCCTATCACCTATCTAAATCCCTACGAAACAACAACTTACACGCTTACTATGATGCAAGCGGGTGGATGTATTTCTTCCGATAGCATCACTGTAACAGTACTCGAAAATCAAGCGGCATTTATTCCTAATGTATTCTCTCCTAATTTCGACGGGAATAACGATATTTATATGGTTTATGGTGGTGCGGGAGTCGCACAGATGAAGTCATTTAGAATTTATAGTCGATGGGGCGCATTGCTTCATTCTGTTGAAAATGTCCCTACTAATGACAAAAATTACGGTTGGGATGGTTCGCATAAAGGCAGGTCTATGCCCACAGGAGTTTATGTATATTATGTCGAATTAGAACTTCTAAATGGAACTACCAAAAACTATCGTGGCAACTTGACTTTGGTACGATAGACGGTGGACGACTGACGATTTTTCATCACTATCTCGTCCACCGTTTGTCGTCAAGCGAAGCGTCCGTTAGCCGTCTTTTACCCTAATTCCACAATCGTTACGCCATCCCCTGCGCCTTTCGGGTCGCCGTGTTTGACGCTTTGTACAGCTTTATATTCGCGCAATTTTTGTTTCACTGCCCGACGGAGGATGCCGTCACCTTTTCCATGTATGATTTCGAGTGTAGAACCATTGGCGATAAGTGCCTCATCTACAAAGAGTTCGACGGTTTTAATCGCCTCGTCGCGACGCATTCCGCGCAAGTCGAGTTTGTTGACAAAATTGGCGGTAGTGACGACCGTATCGGCGTTGATTTTTCCTTTTACGGGTGCGGTTACGGGTGCGCCTGCCTTCTGCAAATCGCGCAATTTGACCGTCATCCGCAAAGCACCAACGATGATAATGGCATTATTTTTATGGATAGATTCTACCGTAGAAATATCGCCACCTGTCTTGAAACGCACATAATCACCGACTTCAATTGGCGTATCATCTTTCTTATTTTTGGTTGGTTTATGGTAAATATCTTCATGGAGTTGATAAACTTCCTTGCTGATGTTTTCTCTATCGTCGCGGTTGGTTTGTAAGGCGGCTTTGGCTTTGTCAAGGTTTTGTTCCTGACGGATTTCGCGAATGCGCTTTTCGAGTTCTTTATTGACTTGCGCCTTTTCTTGCAAGGCATTTTGTTTGATGTCAAGTTTGAGTTTTCGGCGACGATATTCGAGTTCGCCGTTCATTTGCTCGTAGTTTTTGACGAGTTTATCAAAATGCCCTTGTTGCGCTTCTATTTTTGCTAATTTCTCTTCTAAATCTTGTTTTTCTCTCTGCAAATCAACAATAAGCTCGTCAATCGCTTTTTCGTTTTTACCTGTTTTATGCTTCGCGTATTCGATAATTTCCTTATTCAAACCACTCTTCTCCGCAATCTCAAAGGCATAAGAACTACCCGGCTTCCCAACGGTCAATTCGTAGGTCGGGGAGAGATTGTCCATGTCAAATTTCATGCTGCCATTGACGATGCCTTTGTTTTTATAAGCAAAAATTTTCAGATTAGAATAGTGCGTCGTGATCAGTCCAAATATCTGTTTTTGATTCAATTCTTTGAGTATCGCTTCGGCTATTGCACCACCAATTTTCGGGTCGGTTCCACTACCAAATTCATCAATCAGAATCAGCGTTTTGTCATCCGATTTTTCTAAAAATATTTTCATATTTTTCAAACGCGAACTGTAGGTACTCAATTCATCTTCGAGCGATTGTTGGTCACCGATGTCGATAAATAATTTTTCAAAAACGCCCATTTCGGACTCCGCATCTACCGGCACCAACATTCCCGATTGGAGCATCAACTGCATCAAACCCAATGATTTGAGCGCGATGGATTTTCCACCGGCATTGGGTCCGCTGAGTACGAGGATTCGATTATTATTGAGGAGGGAAAGGGTGAACGGAATGGTCGTTTTTCCTTCTTTTTTATTTTTTAAAAATAACAAAGGATGATAGCCTGTTCGGATGCCGATAAAGGGTTCGGATTTGAGTTTGGGCTTACAAGCATCAAGGTCGAGCGCGAGTTTTGCTTTAGCCCGAATCACATCATAACGTGCAATGGTAATGTGGTATTCCTGAATGAGTGGACGGTAAGGTTGGATGCTTTCGGTGAGGTCGCGGAGGATACGATAAATCTCGCGTTTCTCCTCATTTTCAAGGTCAAATATATCGTTATTAATCTGAATAACAGCTTCGGGTTCGATGAAGGCGGTTTTGCCCGTAGCGGATTCATCGTGGATAATACCGCGTATTCTACGCTTGTTTTCGACAGGGGCAGAAAGGACGCGCCGACCATTCCGAAAACTCTCTATGGTGTCTTTGAGCAAGCCCTTCGATTTGTATTCATTGATGAGGCTCCGAAAGACTTTGTCGAGTTCTTTTCGCTTGGAGATGTGAAGGCGGCGGATACGCATGAGTTCGGGCGAAGCATCGGATTTTATTTTGCCTTCTTCGTCTATCACGCGGTCGATGGAGTGCAACAAATCATCATTAAAATGAATATTCCGAACAACATCATAAAGCGTAGGATAGGCTTCTTTTTTGTCTTTTTTGAAGAATTGAAAAATGCGATAAATGATGCGAATGGTATCCGCCAATCGTTTGAGTTGGGTTTCGCTCATCACAAATCCGGCTACGTCGAGCATCTTTATTTCTTCGCTCAAATCCTCGTAATTGCTCATCGGAAAATGGTGATTTTCCTCAAAGGTCGTTTTGTATTGTTCGACCTCATTGAGCATACGTTCAATGATGAATTTTTGGGTGTGGAGTTCTAGTTTTTCGATGCGATGTCTGCCGGGTTCGCCCAGACACTGAGCAGTGATTAAGGCTTTTATTTTATCAAATTCGAGCTTCTCGTAAACATCGTTTGGTGCCAGTATCATTCGTCTATATTTTATAGTAAGTTGGAACGCGGATTTGGCGGATTGCGCGGATACTCGCGGATTTTTTAAATAATCATCACAAAAAAATCTGCGAATATCCGTGTTATCCGCAAAATCCGCGTTCTACATTTCTCGCGTATTCTTTTTTCAAAGATAAAGGATTTGGGGCTGAATTGCTATGTAACATACGAATAATGCAAAAATGTGCCAAAAAGTTCGGAATGATCTGAATTATGTTCTGACTTCAGGGCTTGTATCGACGTTTAAGTTTTTTGAAGGTCTCATCTTTGATGGATTCGATAAAGGTGATTTCACCGGATTCTATTTCAATAAGCACGTCATCTATATGCAAAAAGCCATATCTATCAATCTGTCGTGTACTATCTACGATGATCGTCGAATTGGGTAGTTGCTGGAGTTGGGCTTTGAGAAAATCAATTTTTTCGTCGCCATTCAGAATAAAGGTTTGAGGTGTCTTATTTTCTTGAAATACTTGCTGTATAAATGCGACAGATTCTTTTGAACATGCTCCACAGGAATTGGGTTGCATGACAAAGATGAATTGATCATCATCTATTTTAGGGTGATTAATTTTTTTTAAATATTTATTCAAATATTCTGTTTTCTCATGAAAATCAGTTTTTTCGTTGCAAGTAACTATCAATATAGATAAAATTATGGAAAGGATAAAAACTCTCATTGTATATCAATTTTAAATATAGTATAAAGCCCCTGTTCTTTTTGTTCGTTTACTCGATTAACATGAAGTCCCTCAGACGTACAAAAGGTAAAAAGCACTTGATATTTTTCCTCAAGTTCAATTTCATCGATGAGTCTAAATTGCTCATCAAAAATCATTAGAATATGCTCTCTGTCACTATATTTGTTAAATAAACCTTCTTCATTCTTCTGTGGTAAAGCTGGAGAAAAGAAGCGATAGTAATAGTTTTGGAAAGGATTATAATGTACTTTATAATAGAAAGGTATCGTGCTAAAATGATTAATTTTTGTTTTATCATCGTCTTTTTGTTTGCGAGACAGTGTACGAACAGGTTGTCTTTGATACTTGCTTTTACCTCCTATCACTTTGTAATTTCCTGCATATCGATTATAAACGTAAATATTAGGATCAACGGGAAAGGTATAGATGTTCAAGGAATCAGTAAAACTTCTATATACATGGTTGGCGTATCCATAATAGTATTTTTGATACAATTTTGAGTAATAAACAGGGAGTCGCTCTATATCATTTGTAGATACATTAATGGAAGATTCTATTGGTGAAGTATAGTATAACCTATCATGTTGCTTTCGTTTCCAATAGTATGTTTGAGTATATAATTTATCGGTCTTATTATCATAAAAAACGGGGAAATCACTATGTATATTACCAAAAGCATATTTGTCATCTCCCTTGTTTATGTCAGCTTGATGCTTAACAATACCTGATGTATCTATCAAATGAAACTGGTAAGTTTGAATAATAAATATAGAATCAAAATTATGTACATGCACACTACTAACTTCTCCGTTAGTCCTAGATATAGGTAGCGTAGTCTTTGGTATTTTAAATACTAACTCTTGAGAGTTTATATTAAATCCGATTAAATCGCCATTGTTTTCATTAAGTGCGACTAAATAAGGCTCATTATTGATATTTACTATGTCATACCCACGTTTGGTATAACTAATACTGTCACCCCATTTGATTTTATATTCTTTTTTTTGAAAACTGATTTCTTTATTTCCTGAAAGTGGTAGTACCTCTAAATAGTCTATTGATTTTTTTTTATCCGTCAAGATTCCACAAGCCTGTACGCATAAAAAAAAGCCACATAATATCATAATATTTTTCATCACATTTTACTTTTTAGTATTTTAATATTAAAAAAATATATTTTTTTTTAAATTCAGTCATAGTTTGATAACGCACATCGCTCTCTTACAGAGCGATGTGCAAATAAATTTGGAGTGAACTTATCAATCTCCTATATTCCTACGATAATATTCACGATATTCATCGTTGGTCATGTCATTAACCTTATCACAGTAAACTACTTTCTTACAATCACTACCAATATCGTAACATCCTTTACGAATTGTAGTATCTCCCTCTCTTGGCGTACAAAGTGGTGCTGTGTACTTCTTGGGACGAAAGTTATCTCTGGATTCAATTTCTCCAAATTCCGCTTCATCTTGTAATAAATCCTGCTCACAAGCAATAAAAGTGAGTGTAGAAAGGATTAATAAGCCCAATAAGGGCAACATTTTTTTAAAACTCATCATAATTCATTAATTTTATGATTCTGAAAATAAGTGAATGCAGTCCTACAAAGCCGACTGCGCTTGCTTCTGCCATGTAGTTCTCCTCATACGAGAATTGCATGGCGTTTTTTTTGAGGTATTGATATGTGCATATACGAGTTGATATATAGGCACAATGATTTTCTCCATAAGCAATAAATTTTATGGTTTAAAAAATAATATAATAACTTGACAGCACGAAAATATTGTGCTTATTGTAATAGTAGAAACGGAATGGTGTTGAAGAAGATGTACTGTAATTCAGTAACCAAAGAAGAGACCGTTTTTTTAAGATGTATAAGTAGGTCTTTCATTGGATTTTTCAAATAGCAATTTATTTATTTTTTGTTTTGTAAAACAACTATTTATTAGCGTATTGTATTGCAAATATATCTCCCCCCCCCCAGAAAATCAAATATCCGACAAAATTTAACACATAAATTTACTTTTAATAGGGTGTGTTTTTTTAAGGCAACCTTCGATTATCCACATATTTAGAGCGGAAGAACAACGACGCATAAAGTATGTGATAAATAATCATCGCAGATTAAGTCTCAATGTTTGGGTAGGATGAAAAAGCACTAATACCCATAAATTATAACAGGAGTGACTTGATGAGATTTAGAAAGGCATTTTTGAGCTGGCGTTTTTTATAATAAAAAAATACGCTATATCGAATATGTAGCGCGATACTTCCAGTTCGCGTCCCGTATAGGTTGGAATTGGAAGTATCGCGTTACGACTACATAAATCCTTGTGCTTTCATCCAGTCATCGTTATAAACTGAACTGAGATATTTGCTACCGTGGTCGCAGCCGATGATAACAAGTACATCATTTTTTTTCCAGTCTTTTTTCTTTGTGGCAGCTTGTAGAGATGCGCCGGAGGAGTTGCTTTTAGAGCATTTATTTTTTCTGCGGAGGCTTTGTCGGCTACGGTAAGTACGCAGCGATAGCCCTTGAGACCGCATATCATCGCCAATGCAAAACCTGTATTGCCGGAGGTTGCCTCCACGACCGTTCCACCGGGGCGAAGTAAGCCTTTGAGTTCGGCTTGTTCGATGATGTATGCCGCAATCCGGTCTTTGGCGGATAGTCCGGGATTCGCTCCTTCGGTCTTGACGTATATATTAGTATGAAGTTTTTTGGATAGCTCTCCGAGCTTGATGAGAGGTGTATTGCCAATAGCTTTTACCACATTGCGGTAAGTGCCTTGTTGGATACGTTGGCTACTTACCAGCGTTTGTGTCACCATGCTTAGGTCTGCATTTTGTGTAATGTTAAATCCGTATTTTTTGTGTCACTTTTCCTTAGTTCAGTAAAAGTAGATAAATGTAACTCATAACAGCATATTTTTCATGAATAAATGTTCATATTATCATATAATTACTAATGTAAAAAGTTAAATATTTGCTTTTTTTCAAAAAACATACCTCAATAATAGAATATAAGATAAAAATTAACTATATTTGAGGTTCTGAGAGTTTAAACCAAACTAACAATAACTATGCACACCAAAGTTAAAATTTTCTCACTTACAGTACTCATTACTTTGAGTTTTATTTCTTTTTGTTATCTCAATCTGAATTCTACACAAATTGAAGAGGTTGTCAGTTTCTCAAATACCATCGTTACCGAACCGGTAGAGTTCAATTCAGTTTTACCTGAATTGGAATTAATAGCATGGATAGTTAAAAAAATATTGCCTGTAATTCACTGATAAAGAACGACTTAATTAATAAGCACTAAGAATACATTTAATCAATTTCTCTAATTTTCATTGCAATATTTTTTTGCGGACGGTCATTTTTTGTCTGTATGCTAAGTATTTCATCTAAGACTTCAAGTCCATCAACAACCTTTCCGAATACTGTGTATTCTTGATCCAATTGAGGCGCACCGCCAACTTTTAAATACTGCTCACGTTGCTCCGGTGTATATCGAAAACCTCGTTCTTGTTCTATTTTATCCAAACTTTCCTCGGTACAATCATTACCATCAACGATATAAAATTGCGAACCGGAAGAAGCTTTTTGCGGATTGTTGTCACGCGCCGCCGCCACTGCGCCCCTTACATGTACATGATTATACGAAAATTCGGCAGGAATTGTATAGCCCGGACCACCGCTACCGATGCGTTTGTCCAAAGAAGCATCGCGTGATTTGGGGTCGCCACCTTGCACTACAAAACCCGGCACAACACGGTGAAACAAGACACCGTCATAAAACTGCATACTGATTAATTTCAAAAAGTTATCGCGATGTTTGGGTGTGTCATCGTACAATACAATGGTCATATCGCCAAATTCCGTTTCCAGTTTGACTGTACAGTAATCGGGCGCACGCACAGCGATATATTCTTGGTAAACAGCTTTTTGTCCGCCTTTCTCCGCCTTCAATGTCACCAAATAATTTCCCGAATTCGCATAGCGATGTATCGGTGTCAGTGTATCTGACACCGTGCCATCTCCAAAATCCCACTCGTACTTATCAGCTCCCGTAGAGGTATTTTTAAATTCGATGAGCGCAGGTGCTTGATAGCTTTTTTGAGGATGAATAAAAGTGGCTTTCGGCACGCCACAGGACGTTATTATTATTGAAAACAACAAGCAGATATATGTAATTTTATCTTCCTTTTTAAACTTAACTTTTCTTTTTTTGAACATTAATTATCGTTTAAATGCTGCGTAATTTTTAGCAACGATAAAATAATAATTTCCTCATTTGATGCGCTTCTTTTGTCACTGAACTTTGTTACTTCATCAGTCACATAACTATGGCTATGCTCTTTCTTCGTGCCTCGTTCAGAAACAAAATAAGCTGCCTGAAATTGGGAACTTATTATTTTATCGTTACTTATTGTCTTAAATTTGTGGCGCAATTTCGTCAAAAATTTGATTAATCTTTAGTTCAATCATCTCATTATCATGTTTACACAAAAAAAACTACTACTCATTATAGGTTTGTTTTGCGCGGCCTGCCTTTTTGCTTGCAAAAATGACCCCAAAACATCCAAACCAGAAAAAATTACGATTGACATACCCACTTTTAATGCAGATATGGCGTATCGATATATCGAAAAACAGGTTTCTTTCGGACCGCGCGTGCCGAATACTCCGCCACATGACTCCTGTGCAGCATGGCTCAAGCGCGAGTTTCACAGCATCGGTGCGCGAGTGATCGTCCAACACGCTGACCTGAAAGCCTATACCGGAGAAATCATTAAGGCACAGAATATTATAGCTGTTTATAATCCTGATGCGAAACGTCGCGTGATGCTGGCTGCACACTGGGATTCGCGTCATATCGCAGAATGGGATACTGATCCTGCACGTCGTATGGAGCCGATTCTTGGTGCTGATGATGGTGGTAGTGGTGTAGGCGTATTACTCGAAATCGCCCGAAACCTAAATGTACACGGCATTGATGATTTGGGAGTCGATATTGTCTTGTTTGATGCAGAAGACATCGGGCAACCGCAAGGTGGCGGTGGCTTTCCCGAACAACAAAATACTTGGTGTCTCGGAGCGCAGCATTGGTCGCGCAATAAGCATGTTGAGAATTATCGACCGATGTATGGAATTTTATTGGACATGGTAGGCTCAAAAAATGCGCGTTTTTCGCGTGAAGGAACTTCGATGAAATACGCACCCGATATTATGAATAAAGTGTGGAAGGAAGGTCAAAAAGCAGGATATAGCAGTTATTTCGACTTTGCTCAAACGGATGCTATAACGGATGACCATCTCTATGTCAATGAGTTAGCAAAAATTCCTATGATAGACATTATTAATCGTCCTTTAACGAGCGAAAACGGTGGTTTTGGACATTATTGGCATACACATAAAGACAATATGGATGTCATTGATAAAAAGACACTTACGGCTGTCGGACAGACAGTTTTGAATGTTTTGTATAAAGAAGCGGCAGGGGCATTATAGTAAAGTAAAAGTGCGTATTACAGTACAGGCGACTTTACAGGCTGACCGCGAACTCTGTACTGACGACTTCAGTCGTCAAGTGAATTTTATTTTAATTTTTAAATAAATAAAATTCAATTACTTATAAATATTTTTTCATGCCCTGCGACGGATAGAGTCGTCGGTACGGTATTCGCGGTCAGCCTGTTCAGCCGCCATGTGAAATATTTATTTATTACACACGGCGGTTGAAACCAGCCTGTATGAGTTTTAAACATTAAAGGTCTCCCCTATTTCGGGTAATTTAATTTTCTTTCCGCGCTTGCTGAATGTCTCGCGTGCAGCATCCTTGTCAATGACGATGTATCCGAAGGTATCGAAATGACAACCAACGATATTATCACATTCAATGAACTCGGCTGCAATAGAGGCATCTTCATAGCCCATCGTAAAATTATCGCCTACGGGTAGTATCGCAAAATCAAGTTTTGGGCAAGTCATTGGGATGAGTTTCATGTCCATTGTAAGGGCGGTATCACCTGCAAAATAGAAGCATTTATCATCATTCCAAATCACAAATCCGGTAGGATAGCCGGCATAAACTCCATCGGGAAAACTACTGGAATGAACAGCATTGACCAGTTTGACTGTACCAAAGTCAAACTTCCATTTTCCACCATGATTCATCGGATGATATTTGCAGCCACGGTTGCCGAAAAACACAGCCGTTTCGAAACCGGCAATGATAGTTGCTCCCGTATTTTTAGCAATAGTTTCAGCATCCGCAATGTGGTCTTGATGACCATGTGAAAGAAGGATATAATCGGCTTTTATGATATTGATGTCGATGTGTTTTGCTTTTTCATTAGGCGTAATGAATGGATCGAAAAGTAGATTTTTACCGTCAAATTCAAGTCCAAAACAGGATTGTCCGTAGAAGGTGAGTTGCATATTTTTAATTTAAAATTGATAAAAAGAAATGCAAATATAAAGTATGTATGTCATTTTCTCCTTCATAATCATATATAAAAAAATTAAGAAGAGTTCTTTGAGAATTTGGAAAACTGAAAAGAGAATGTAAAGCCGACATCATAAGTACATTGTTCAATAAATTTCTTTGTGTTTTTGGACGTTTATTTTGGAATGAATCGACCTAAAAATGACGCGAATACTTACTGTATTTAAGGAGTTTTTTGGGGAAGAGTCATTTCAAAAGAAGTACTTCAAAAAGTGAAGAAACTTTTTGGACGATGTACTAAGTAGTAAGTGAAAGAAAATAACCTCATCGAAATCGTGAACTTATTGTTTTATCGTTACTAACATATAAAATTTACTTACTCCACTGTTGCTTTTATTTTCAATACAGTTGTAATCGGATTGGTGTTGGCAATTACATTAACTTCCTGATCTTGTACTCCGGTCTTGTCTTTACTGTCAAATTTGACCGTAATTTCTCCTGTGCCACCGGGCGAAATAGGATCGGAAGACCAAGCAGGAACGGTGCAACCGCAAGAACCCGAAGCAAATTCTATAAGCAAATCATGCTGACCGGTATTGGTAAATTGAAAAGTCTCGCTCACGGTCTCCCCTGCTTTGACGACTCCAAAATCGTGGAACTTTTTGTTAAAAGTCAATGTCGTGGTAGTGCCTATTTCGGGAGATTCCAACTGGACGCTTACCTCCGGTGTATTGACGGGTTTTGGTTGCGTAATCGAAGGTTGGGTAACAACTGGTTGAGGCTGAATGATAGGTTGAGATTCGATATAAACATCACCAAAAATCGACGTATTCGTGCTTGATGCAGGTGTAATCGCCCCTGTCGGTTGACTTCGAGGCAGTTCGATTCTAATGCGTCCATTTTCGTCCGTACCTTCTATAATACGAAATTCCGTTCGACGATTTTTGCGCCTGCCTTCTGGATTATCTTGTCCGTCACCTCTTATATTGGGAGCCACGGGAGCATCCTCACCGTAGTAAGTTGGTACTAAGCGATATTCTTCTACCCCCTTGCTTGTCAGGTACTTAATAGCTGCTCGTGTTCTTTTTTCAGACAATCGGTAGTTGTAATCATTCGCACCTTTTGAGTCGGTGTGCGAAGCCACTTCTACGACCAATTGTGGAAATCTTTTTAGCTTGGCAGCTACATCATCCAGTACCAACCGAGCATGAGAACGCACGCGGTATCTGTCATAATCAAAATAAATCGTATCTAATCTTGGCAATACAAAACCATACAGGGCGATATATTCTTCGGGTGTGCGTATGGGTGGTGGCGCAGGTTCGGTTCTAACAACTGGTGGTATATAGGGTTGTCTATCAATAATAGTAGGTGGTGTAGGGTCTGTCTTTATCACAACAGGAGGAGTCGGGTCAGGAACAGGCTTTGTGGGCGTTACTTGAGGTGGCGGAGTACGTTTAAGCGATATTTTTTTGCTGACACTTTTTGTGTCACCTGCTTCCGCAGTCGTAAATTCTGCACTGGTATTCGGCTCATAACCCGACTTAGTTGTCACCAAAACGTAGGTCTTACCACCTCGCATGGTAAAGTTATATTCACCCGTATCGTTTTGTAGCGCACCAACCAATTTTTCAGAAGGTTTGACCTCGCGTAGTTCTACCTTAGTTCCCGTCAACGGCTCTCCCGTCTGACTATCAACGACCGATACGCTTGCGTCATAAGGTATTCTATCTGAGAACGTTAGCATATATATATCATCGCAGCAAGTTTCGCTTTTGAGCGAAATCGTACCAGGGCGATTGGACACTACGTAACCACGATAACCGTCGGCATCCAAGGTAAAAAACATATCATCTGTACGCGAATTGACCGATTTACCCATGTTCACGGGTTCAGACCAACCCTCTTCTCCCCAACTCGTTTCATAGACATCATAACCGCCCATTGTAGGCAAACCATTCGTACTAAAGTATAAAGTTCCTTCATGAAAAAAGGGCGATTGTTCGCTGCCCACCGTATTGACATCGTCACCGAGGTTAATAGATTTACCATTATCATCTCCCTCAATTTCAGTATAATATATATCCCAATCACCTTGCCCGCCGGACATATTTGATACAAAAAACAAGACCTCTTTTCCATCTACCTGACCAACCGCCGGATGTTTGTAAGAATGACGTTTTTCACCAAGATTGACGGATTTAGAATCGACAAATTTTCCGTTTTTCTTATCCGCACGAAAGATTCGACAGAGTTGCTTACCTTCAATAACGCAGCGTGTAAAATACATCGTCTTACCATCAGGCGTGATAGTTACACTCGTGGTATGAAAGCCCGTTTTATTGATTCCTTTTAATGCTTTTCCTTTTTTCCACGTACCATCTGAACGTTTGCTTGCCTCGTATAGCTTGGCATAAATATGACTTTTTTTCGGGTCATCAATTACAATCACAGAATCAGAGCGTAGTGATGAATAATATAATTTATTACCAAAAGAATACGCCGCCTGTTCGGTAGAAGGCGAATTAATATCCTCCCCCGCATTGACTGCACTGATAGTCTCATTCGCTTTTGCCGTCGTTGCGAGTTGGATACCGAGTATTTCGTTTTTGGCTAATTTTTCATATACAGGGTCTTCGTTTTTCTCTATGAATGTCTCAAATTCGAGCGTCGCATCTTCATAATTGCCATTGATTTTCAGCAATTTAGCATAAGTAAATCGGGCAAGCGGATACTCGCGGTCTTTGTCACGACGCACCAATCGACCGTACCAACTTTCAGCTCTTTCATAATCGCGCAATTCATATTGCAACTCAGCTATACGATTCAATATCGTAGTATTGCCGGGGTCATCCTCATATACGGACTCAAACCAACTCAAGGCATTGTAACTATCGCCTCGTGCGTAAATTTGCTCTGCAATTTTCACCTTTTTAACAGGCGAAACCGTACCTCGAACAGGCTGTGCAAAGGCAAAGTATGTTGTTGATAAGATTAAAACGAAAGCTATATATACGGTCTTCATATTTTATTTTGTTACGATGGACGATTAACGGACGCTTCGCTGACGGTGGACGACGAACGGTAAACGGTATTTTTGTGTGAAGATGATATTTTTAATAAAAAAATATCCACATTTATCGTTTGCCGTCAGCGAAGCGTCCGTTCGCCGTCTGTCGTTTAGAATCTTGGACAGAATAATACGGGTTTCACAACAGGAGTTTTGTATATTTTTGCAGTATAAGAAAGCGCGAGTTCGTAAGCTCCGCGTCCTCTGCTGGCTGGATTGAGTGGAGAAAAATCGAAATCGTAAGCGATACCGACTTTCGCGCCTTTATAATCCATACCAATTCTAAGGATACCCGCCCCGCTATATCGGAAGCCCAATCCACCATTAAGCGTAATATTACGTTCGGGATTGAAGTGATAACCAGCTTTGATTTCGGTGATCAACTCACGGGCTTTGGCTTGAGTCTGAAACATAAGACTCGGCGATATGAAGACTTTTCTACTCGCCAAATCATAATTTGCACCGAGATGTATCATTCCGCGTCTGCTTAGTTTTTGTTCACTCAAAAAACCGTCGTTCGGTCTGTTCAGGTGAAAAATACCCGTACCTGCATAGAAATTGAATCGACTGGTCAAATAGACATTGACGAGTGCGCCGACATTCAAATCCGAGTAAGAAATCGACTGGTCAAAACCATCACTATATTCGCCACTCGTACTTGTACCAAAGATGATTTGGTCTTCAAAAAGCAGGTCGTCTTGATTGACCCTCTTTTGAACGATACCAGCTTGCGCTCCAAAAGAAAGCACGGTATTCGACTTATCGCCCAAGCCCAAATGGTAAGCCAGTGAAAGCATACCCGTCAGATTGGTCAATGCAGCACTTCCGGCTTTGTCATTGAATAAATACATTCCTGCACCAAACCAATCGTTTTTGCCCCAACCGCGTATCACAGGCAGGTCGCCATAAATCGCGGGAGTGGTGTATTGATTGTTCAACACACTTGCCCATTGGTCACGGTAAATCGCCCCTACTCGAAATGTCCCTTCATAAGCACCCGTAAGCGCAGGATTGAGGGTAAGTGGAGAAAGCTCATATTGAGAGAAATGAATGTCTTGTGCATCAAGTGATACGCTATACGCGACACAGGCTGCGAGGACGATTGTTTTTATTTTTATAAAAATGTAGTTTTTCTTCATATTCAGAATTTCATCTGCGGAAATTTTAAACGGCAAGATATTATTTATTGCTCAAAATTAGGCAATGTTTTTAAAAAAAAGGAATTCGTTGGAGTTTTGTTGATAAGCAAAGCCATTCTTTGTACTCAATTCTGTAATTTTGTCTAAAATTTAGTTAATAACCTCCAATTTCTCCATTAAATATTGGAACTTGAGCATCAAAATGGCATTAAGAGAAAAATTTCCGTTGGCAGATGACCCGCCTTACTTAGGTGGTAAAAGCGACGGTTGGGAATATCGCACCGAATTTACAGGAACTACGCTGGAGCAAACCTATAATATGCTACTGCAATTCCTTGAAGATGAGGGCTATGGTGATGTGCCTGTGCCTGATTCGGTGGAAGAGCTTTTGCTATTTAAATTAAGAACGCGCAATAAGCAAATTTTGTTATTTGAAGATAATGGCTACGTACATAATCCTATTAAGATTCTCTTCGACAAATTTACTAAGAAATTACCGAAACTCGTTTTGTGTATTTATAATGAAAATACGCCAAAACATTTGGTGCGTTTTCATGGAGTAGGGTGACTTTAGGCGAAAGCAATCGTTTTTCAGCAATATTTTAATATTTTTGTTGAAATATTTTGATGTATTTTTCAAAATATTAAAAAAATACAATACTACATCGCGATTGAAATCGCCTGTACGAGATTAAGCAATTCAATTAGAAATTATGCCGAATTTAAATATCAATTTCGCCGGAATCAAATCTCCCAATCCTTTTTGGTTGGCATCTGCGCCACCGACCAATTCGGGTTATCAGGTCATGAAAGCCTTTGAAGCCGGTTGGGGCGGGGCAGTTTGGAAGACATTGGGAGTGCCTGTCATTAATGTATCAAGTCGTTATGGTTCCACAAACTACCGGAATACACGCATGGCAGGTTTTAATAATATCGAACTCATTACCGACCGTCCTTTAATTGATAATTTGAAGGAAATAGAGGAGGTTAAAAAATACTTTCCCGACCATGCTATCATTGCTTCTTTAATGGTAGAATCGAAAGCCGAATGGGAGCAAATCATCAAGGACGTAGAGAACGCCGGAGCGGATGGCATTGAGTTGAATTTTGGTTGTCCGCATGGTATGTGTGAGCGTGGAATGGGCTCGGCTGTGGGGCAGGAACCGGATGTATTGGAGACGATTGTGCGCTGGGCAAAAGAGGCGGCAAATATACCCGTCATCACGAAACTGACTCCGAATATTTCGCATATCGTTGACCCCGGATTGGCAGCAGTACGCGGCGGTACAGATGCCATTTCGCTCATCAATACCATTAAAAGTATTGTCGGAATAGACCTTGACACTTACGCCCCTTACCCTGTGGTGGACGGCAAGGGAACGAATGGCGGTTATTGTGGTCCGGCAGTGAAACCGATTGCCTTAGAAATGACCAAAGAACTCGCCAAACATCCTGATATTCGCACGACCCCGATTTCGGGTATCGGCGGTATTGAAACTTGGCGCGATGTGGTCGAATTTATTTTGTTGGGCGCGTCGTCTGTGCAAGTGTGTACGGCGGTGATGCACTATGGCTTCGGAATTGTGCGTGAAATGGAACAAGGCTTAGTGCAATTTATGAACGATAAAGGCTACGAAACGATAGATGATTTCGTGGGCAAAGCACTCCCGAATGTCACCGAATGGAAGCACCTCAACCTCAAACATAAAGTCGTTGCAAAGATAAACGCCGACAAATGTATCGGCTGCGACCTGTGCTACATCGCCTGCGATGATGGCGCACATCAAGCGATTGCCCTTCCGAAAAATGGTAGTCGCATACCCGAAATTATTGATGAAAATTGTGTTGGTTGTAATCTTTGTTCGCTCGTTTGTCCAGTGGAAGAATGTATTACGATGGAAAAAAGAGACGATGGTACACAACACATTACTTGGGATGATAAGACAAAGGCAGGTGCAATTCCGACGACCTTTAATGATGACCGTGCCGGTGGCAAAGGGCATTATGTTCCAAAACCAACTGATGCTTTGAAAGTGTAACGGCTGTCTTTAGCTGCCGAATGGGTGACAACCCATAAATATAGCACTTGTTCACATATTGCTTTCAGGCTTCCTATGTATAGGTATGATTTTCTGATTTATACATTGGAATATTTTTTATTCTACATTTTTGTGATTATTTTTGTGGAAATATGTAAATTTAAAGAAACACCTATCGGTTTTCAATTTTATAATCTCAATAAATATTCCCGAACAATATGCTAAATAATTATTTCAACGAAAGTGTTTTAAAAGAGATTTTCTATAAGAAAATCTACTATAGAGGCAGTATGGGAATTGATGGGATGAGTCCTACACATTATGGAAAAGATATTGATAGAAATGTCGAATATATTATCAAAAAAATAAAAAGTCAAGACTATAAATTTATACCTTACAAAGAGAAGTTAGTATTAAAAAGTAGAAATAAAACGCCAAGAATGATGTCTATACCATGTGTAAGGGATAAATTGGTTGTTGGTACTTTAACTAAGATGATTCAAGGTGTTTTTGGTGATAGAGTTAGTCGAAAACTTCCCAATAACTTCATAGCAGATATCAAACGCATAATTAACTCAAATGAAGGAAATTTATTTTTTGTTAAGGTTGATATAGAAAATTTCTTTCCGACAATAAAACATGATAAACTATTTAATCTTCTTGAAAAACGAGTCTCATGCTCATACACGCTTCATTTGATTCGAGAGTTACTAAAAAATCCAACTGTTCCTGAAAATTATAAAAGAGTTGATAGAGAGAAATACGTTAATAATATTGGAACTCCGCAAGGACTCTCAATATCATCTGTACTTTCCGACATATATCTAACTGACATAGATTCTTTTTTTGAACACAAAGAAATATCTTACTTTAGATATGTTGATGACATATTGTTATTATTAAAAAATGAAGACGATATTACACCTTTAAAAGAATCTTTGGAGAATGAATTTGATAAGATAGGTCTTAAATTAAATATTGGTAAATGTATTGATGGACAAATTCAAGATGGGTTCACCTTTTTAGGTTATAAAATCAGTCATCCAACAATTTCAATAAAAGACAAAAACGTAAATAATTTCATTAAAAAAATTGCTCAAAATTTTAATTGGTTTAAGAAAGTCTATCAAAAGCCATTCTTAATCGGAGTTGGAAATATTGATGATAAAAATAGGATAAAAACGAGGTTTATTAATGAACTTAATGATAGAATTACTGGTGTTATAATTGATAATGCGAACTAAGAGTTAAAAGTATCTGATTATCAATGCTTTATGTTTTTGAGTGCAACGCTAAAAAATCATTATAAATATATTTATATATCTGATTGTCAATTTATTATATATGGAATAGTGAA
>Ga0209187_1000769_pt1 | contig 47851 bp, 39 predicted proteins | sample BantaG_FD_187430 | JGI IMG/M metagenome (GOLD analysis project Ga0209187, IMG submission 187430) | Marine algal microbial communities from Bantry Bay, Ireland - BantryBay_4 metaG (SPAdes) (version 2) | ecosystem: Host-associated > Algae > Red algae > Unclassified | place: Bantry Bay, Ireland...
AAGGGAACGCCGCGATTGACGGAGCGCGGCGGCTCCGGGGGTTCGGGCGTTGGGACGGGCGTGGGATCCGGAATGGGCTCGGGTTGCGGCTGCGGGTCCGGGATTTCGACTTCGGTAATAGCTTTTAGGACTTCGGCCAATTTAGCTTCAGTCTCGCTCATTTCGATTTCTTTTGTCAGATATTGCTTATCCAGAAATCTAATTTCACTTTGCAGCGCACGAATAACGGACATATCCGTGCGGGTAGTTTCGGCGGCGAAGCGGCGCTTGCGGACTTGTTCTTCCAGCTCTTCCATAGAGACATCCGTGCCGCCCAATTTATAATAGGGAAACAGCACAAGCACGATAAGGATAAACGCCCCCAGCGCCGCTGCAAATAAATCGAGCGCCGAGATAGAAAAGACTGCAATACTTCGCCCTCGGGAACGCAGCTTACCGGCCCCCGCCAAAGATTCTGAGGAAGCGGTAAAGCCTCTCTTGCCGGGCGCGTTCCATCGCCGCCTTCGTCATATCATCTGACACTTGAATGGCATCCCCAAGAACCTCGCGGTCCATTTCCGAATTGATGACATCATTGGAACGGGCAAGACGCCCATCCAAGTCGTCCATGAAAAGCGTCTCGAGTTCCGCAATATCTGTCTCAAAAGCTGCAAATTCGACGGCGTCGCGCTGCGCGACCAAACTGCGGGAATATTGACGAGCGGGATTAGCCCAGACAGCATCACCATCCGCGCCGAGACGCGACAGGCTTTCAGACAGAATCTGCCGCAAGAATAAGGCGTCCTCTGCAATGACAGTATTAAACTCAGGGTTTTTCAACTCTGGATCAAAGGCAATCAAGCTGTCTGTTTGTCCCGTAATATAGACGTCACAAGTCGCCGCAAAATCGATGAGGTAATTCATACTGGAGACAATGATCTCCGGCGCAGCCTGCCGCAGAACGGGATTGGCTATATCTTCAATCACAGACAGCACGGGCGTGCCGGGCTCCACCGCAGGCTGGCCATAATGGTCAAACAAAGCGCGGGTCTGATCAGTCGCGCCATAGGCCGTATCGCTGACTAATTGAAAGAACTGATAGCGCGCCGTTGGATCATCCGTTGGAAATTCCGCCATTTGCGCGATGCAGCGATCCTGGTTTTGCGCAGCCACCGGCCTCGCCTCCGCCAAACCGTAAAGTTCATCCGTGGTCGCCGCATCTTGAGCAAAGCCAAGAGCCGGCCAGGCTAAACATGCCGATATTATGAGGGACGCGCGGAGCATTATTTACCCGCTCCGCCGGTCAAACCGTCAAACGGCGAGGCCGCTTCTTGGCTTGAGGCCCCGCTATCAACGCCGCTCACAAAATTTCGGGTCTTATCCTCACGGCCGGATTGGCTGACGCGGACCGTGCCGTCGGGACGCCCGTTGATGAAGCTGCCTTCATAAGAAATACTGCCGATTTTGGCGTGACGGATCATCAGGCCCGGTCCGTCAGCCAGACCATTTTTCGCATAGCCATAATATTCCATAACCTCATCACCGACCTCTAGGACGCCTGCGCCGGAGCCATTGGCCAAGCCGTTCTCACAGACGCCAAGCCATGTGCCGCGTTTTTGGCCGCCCGGCTCTAAATAGGCGCATTGCGTTGCAACCGTATCCAGGGCGCGCTGGCGCTGGGAATAAAGATCCTGAAGTTTCGCCTGCAAATCTTCATAGCGAATGGCGGTGATGGTCTCATTGGAGTCGAGCAGGTCCACCGTCACGGTCGTCTGTTGTTCCAAAGCCGGAACAATCGAGTTGAGGAAATTTGTGCCGACTTGTTGAGAAAGCCTCTTTTTGGCCATGGCTTCTTGAATTGCAAACATACCCGCGCTTACCATGCCTGAACTTGCCATGCCGCTCATCTGTTGACGTCGGACACAGGCATTATACTCAGCCTGGGTGCGCGAGCGGCGACAGTCTGTTCCGCCGGCGCTGCCGCCCATGGCAATCCCGCCTGCAACAGAGGCAATGCCCATAATGGTCGCAGCGTTTTGTTGACGCGCCAATTTCCGGCGTTTTTCCAACACGTCATGTTCAGCGGAAATCATGTCGCGGACTTGCGCGCCCAACTCGCCATTATGCACGCCGTCAAAAATACGAAGGGATTGCACAGACAGATATTTGCGCTGCGCATCCAATAGACGCTCGGCATAGGCCACGCGCGCGGCGTAATCATCTTCATCGCTACCAACAAAGGTCAGCGCAGCGAGGCTGGGGTCAAAATCAGAGATGCTGGCGGCGCGCCCCATCATAATGGCTTTATCCGCATCCAACCCGTTTATCAGCGCCACAATTCTGCGGGATAGCGCATCAGTATAAACATCATCCAGCGGATCAACCGTGCCGTCACTCGCGCCCTCCAGAAGCCGCATTTCAGATGCGGGGATTCGCACTTTCTCTACCGGCAGAACCATGGCCGCATTTTTATCAGAGCGCGTCGCCAGTGATTGGACAGAGACGTCTTGCGGCGTGTCATTCGTAATATAGGAAACGAAATCCAGCTCGGGCACAACCGGATCAAAATCACCCCGCTGTAAGGCGTCGATCGTCTCTAAGGCCGTCTCGCGGCCTTCTGCGGCAGCGCGGGATAGAAGCGGGCGCGACGCCATCAATAAGCCTTGCGTCGGAACGCTGGCACGGTGATCCGTGCGAACCGTCACGAGAGGCGTTACGAGATCGCCAAATGTCAAAGGCACGCCGCCCATCATTTTCTTACTGTCGGGGAAGCTATAAGTCGCAAAATCAATCGACACGACGGACGGTAAATCCTCCGCCGCTGTCATGGGCTCCGATGTCAACTCTCCGCCCGGGCCGAGCTTAATCGCATGGGGCGAGAGCAAGACCGCATGTTCGGGGAGTTTGGCTGCCAGCTCTTTATAGAGCGATAGCGCGAAATAATTGGATTTCACAACCGCGGCATCGGCTACGGCGACGGTTTCAATCGTGTTGGTCACGCCTTTACCTGACTGGCCGCCAATGGCGCGTTTCGCATAGGCGCGGTGGTAAACATCCTTGGCGTCTGATTCGACAATAGCCGGATAACGGATAACGGCCAAGACGCCGCCATCCGGGAGATCGGAACGCAAGGCCTCTTGCGGGACGGATTGCGTCACGACAGAGGACCTTACGCCCTTCGCGGTCGACGCACATCCCGTCACAGCCACGCTGAGCGCGAAGACAGAAGATGCAACTAATATTTGTTTTATCATGGCCGTTCCATAGGTAAGTCCTGATTAACCTTTGCTGAAGGAAAATATAGGGCTGCGCAAGGGACGGATGGCGTATGTGACAGAGCGTTAATTTATGGCTATTTCGCCTGTTTCGGACTCGACTAAACGACATGTCACAGATGTCGGTGGCTCCAAGTTTTCTGAGGCCGCTCGGCACCGCTCCAGCGGTATGCTTAACCATTCCGGCCCAGCTTCTACCTCGCCCTCTGCGACACCGTAGGTAATCGGCAGGCTATCGCCATATTCCGAAAGGAGAGGGCCAACTTTATCAACAAGCGCGTTGAGTGATGTTGGGGTATCCTTAGAGACACCCAATCCGCTGACTATAACGCTCGCGCGAACGGTTTCATCAAAATTATTCTCGCAGACCAAGTCTTTCGAGTTTATCCTCTGAACGCTTAACCCACCGCGCTGCAAGCTTTGCATATCTCTTGCATCGACAAAGCTATGCCTCGAAAGCGTTATATTATATGAATTCGCGCTTGGGTCCGTGACTGTAAACCACCATGTCCCCTCATAACTTCTCATGTCGGATAAGTGATGAGGTCCGCTCTGCACATGCTTTCGAATTGACTTGTAAAAAGCTGAATACCCGACGCCATTATGACTTTCTCGGTTCTCGAAAGCGACGAAAATAAAGTAGCAATAGCCAATAAATCCTAAAATCAATGCAACTGGTAATCCAACCAAGATGATGGTGACGCGTTTTTTCATGCCGCACCCTATCAACTCAACTTTGAAAAAACGTAAAGGCCCTACGCCGCTTTCGCCTCGAGAGAGAAAGCATGCAGACGGTCGACTTCCTCGCTGACGGCCTCCAGAACGGCGCGGTGTTTCGCGAGTGTGCTCATGCCGGCGAAGGCATCCGCTGTGATAATCACATGAATATGGGTCTCCGCGCTCATGTCTTTATCCGGAAAAGCGGCCTTATGTTCCGCTGCGCCGCCATGCCCTGCGTGCAAATGTGACTGATCTTGCACCTCTAACTGCGACGGAGTGAACCGCGTGGTCAGTTTTTCCTTGATTGCCTCTGCCAAAATGCCCATCTTGCGCGGTCCCTGTTGCTCATTCAAAAATAGAAAACCCTCCCTATGGCGTCCGGCTACGAATATAAACCCAAAGGCATCGATATTAGCATCAGTGCCGCAAAGGCAAAAAAGAAGAAGAAACCGACCGAGCTACCGTGCGAATGGGCGGGTTGTGCGGAAAAAGGCGGCTGCAAAGCGCCGAAATCGCCGGACCGTCTGCGCGATTATTTCAATTTCTGCACCAAACATGCGCGCGAATATAACAAGAACTGGAACTTCTTTAACGGCATGACCGATGAAGATATTCAGGAGTGGCAAGTCGGCGCGCGTCACGGTCACCGCCCAACGTGGGACGTGCGTAAAAACACGGGCGAGCGCGCCCGGGCGCAAAAGAAACGCCGTGCGGGTCACACCTCGGCCACCTCCGAAGGCTATAATATCTTTGGCGACGGTAAAGAGGAGCAGACCGAAGCTCCGAGACGCCGCCTGTCCAAGATGCAGCAAAAAGCCCTCAATGATCTGGGTCTGGATGATACGGCGACGAAGGCCGATGTGCGAAAACGCTATACCCAGCTCGTCAAACAACTCCATCCCGATGCCAACCAAGGCAAACGGAACACAGAAGAGAGCTTCCAACGTGTCGTCAGCGCCATGAAGGTGTTGAAGACGACGAATTTGGGCTAATCAATATTTTCTATTGCATTTCCTTTCTCCGCTGAGAGAGAGAAGAGTCGAAACGAGAGACTGCCATGACTGATGATAAATTTCCTTTGCTGAAACCGGACACAACCGTCTCCGCGCGCGAGGTATTCGGCGTGGATTTCGATATGGAGATCCCCGCCTTTTCAAAGCGCAGCGAATATGTCCCGGCCGTGGACGACGCTTACCGATTTGATGACCGCACGACGCAGGCCATTTGCGCGGGCTTCGCCTTTAACCGCCGCGTCATGGTGCAGGGTTATCACGGCACGGGCAAATCAACCCATATCGAACAAGTCGCCGCAAAGCTGAATTGGCCGATGGTGCGGATCAATCTCGACAGCCATGTCTCCCGAATTGACCTCGTCGGGAAGGACGCGATTGTTTTGAAAGACGGCAAGCAGATTACAGAATTTCGCGAAGGCCTGCTGCCTTGGGCGCTGCAAAACCCTGTCGCGCTGACCTTTGACGAATATGATGCGGGCCGTCCCGACGTCATGTTTGTGATTCAGCGCGTGCTCGAAGCGCAAGGCCGGCTGACATTGCTCGACCAGAATAAGGTCATCACGCCGCATCCCTTCTTTCGGATTTTCGCGACGACCAATACGGTGGGCCTCGGCGATACGACGGGGCTGTATCACGGCACGCAGCAGATCAACCAAGGCCAGATGGACCGCTGGTCAATTGTCTGCCAGCTCAACTATCTCGCCCATGACGAAGAAGAGAAAATCGTCCTCGCCAAAAGCCCGGCTTACGACACGCCCGAAGGCCGCGATATTCTCGCCTCCATGGTGCGCGTCGCCGATATGACACGGAACAGCTTTATCGCAGGCGATATCTCAACCGTCATGTCCCCGCGGACGGTCATGAACTGGGCCGAAAACGCCCGCATCTTTGACGGCGACATAGCCCAAGCCTTCCGCCTAACATTCCTCAATAAATGCGACGAGTTGGAACGCCCGATTATCAGCGAGTTCTTCCAGCGCGCATTTGGAAGTGAGCTGGAAGAGAGCGCGGTTACGGTGATGGTCGCGTAAAAATTTATGCTGAGAGTGTTATCAACCAGCTTTATCACTGCGGTCTGCCTTCTAGCAGGCCAACAAGCTCATGCCTGCTCGGTTGCTCCTCAATATTTGAACGGTGAGTTTGGGTCGGACGGCGTTTTGTTAGGGAACATATCAGAAAACGCTGACAAAATTATAATCGGTCGATTTATCGAGTCTGACGTCGAGAATTCTGTTTCTTTCTTAGTTAAAAAAAGAATCAAACCGCGACTACGCAGTCTAAGTAAAAAGAAAATTCCCGTTCGCTTTCATAAAGTTCCTTCAAACAGAGTGTATTTGTATGATGGAAAACGCGATGGAGAATTTAGTTCTTTCTCTGAGCTAAAGAGTTTCATTAGCCCATTTCGTACCTCAGTCAGTGAAGTAAATGTCATATACGGTTCAGGCGGCCCTTTAGCAGGAATACATCACGGAAGTGATTGTGAACGCTTTGTTATGCCACTCCAGGACCAAAACTACCTTGTATATTTAGACTCTAAAAACGTCGTTCAGGCTAGTTTCCCAATCAAGTCCGCTTCAAATGACTTCTTAGAAGGTGCAGCAACTCTCTTTTTAACCCCGCCAGTAAGCCCCACCACTAAATGACCGCCACACCAATCGACAATTTCAAACGCGCTCTCGGCGCTGCGACTAAGGCCATCTCCGGTGAACCAGAGTTAGAGGTTTCCTATGGCGGGGATGTGGCCGGGATTGTTCGGGATCAGGTTATGCTGCCGAGCTTGCCGCCTGCGCCGAAGCCTGAACTCATTGCCAAAGCGCGCGGCGAAGCGGACGCCCTCGCCCTGCGCCTGTCCCTGCATGACAAAGATATTCACGCGGGCAATATGCCGCAATCCGGCCCCGCGCGGCAGGTCTTTGAGGCGATGGAGCAAGCGCGGGTCGAGGCGCTGGGCGGACAGCATCTGTCCGGCCTCGGCGATAACCTGATGGCGGCGCTGGATGCGCGCGCGCAACGGCGCGGATTTGATAAACCCGATATTGCGAAAGACGATACCAGCTTTGCCGAAGCTGTCGGATTATTCGCGCGCGAGAAATTGACTGGCCGCGCTTTGCCCAAATCCACGGACGGCATTATGGGGGCCTGGCGCGAAGAGATCATGTTGAAAGCCGGAGGGCGGTTTGACGCGCTGAAAACCGCGCTGGATGATCAGGACACATTCGGGAAATTCGTGCAGGACCTCATCTCGGATTTTGACCTCGGCGATGAGAAGGCCAATCACGAAGAGGAAGACGACCAAGACGACGAGTCCAAAGAAAATGAGGACGACGAACTAAACCAAGATCAGAATCCACAAGAGGATCAAGAGGACCAACCCGGCCAAACCGAAGTCTCAGATGCGGACGCGATGGAGGATGACAGCGCCGACCCGCAAGATATGGTCGACGCGGATAATATCGACGGCGATTCGGACGACTCTGAAACGACGCCGGACGCCAATGCGCAGCGTCCCAACCCGACAAACCTGCCCGATCCCTATACCGTCTACACCACGAATTTTGACGAGGTCATCAAAGCCGAAGAGCTCTGCGATACGGAAGAGCTGGACCGTCTGCGCGGATATTTAGATGGCCATATGAAAGGCTTGTCGGGCGCGATCTCGCGTCTTGCCAACCGTTTGCAACGGCGTCTTTTGGCGCAGCAACAACGTTCATGGACCTTTGATTTGGAAGAAGGCATGCTCGACACGGCGCGGCTGACGCGGGTCATCACCGACCCCATGAGCGCGCTGACGTTTAAGGAAGAAAAAGAAACCGACTTCCGCGACACGATTGTGACCATCTTGATTGATAATTCCGGCTCTATGCGCGGCCGCCCGATTATGGTTGCCGCCGTGACCGCCGATATTATGGCGCGCACATTAGAGCGCTGCGGCGTGAAAGCGGAAATTCTCGGCTTTACAACGCGCGCGTGGAAAGGCGGCAAATCGTTTCAGGATTGGATGGCAGCGGGCAAACCCAGCCATGAAGACAAGGGTGGCCCGGGCCGTCTGAATGATCTGCGCCATATCATTTATAAATCGGCCGATATGCCGTGGCGACGCGCCAAGCGAAATCTCGGCTTGATGATGCGCGAAGGTTTGCTGAAAGAAAATATTGACGGCGAAGCGCTCGATTGGGCCTATCGCCGCCTCATGTCTCGCCCGGAGCAGCGGCGTATCCTGATGGTCATATCCGACGGCGCGCCCGTGGATGACGCCACGCAAAGCCAAAATAAATCCGGCCTGCTGGAAAATCACCTGCGCCTGATGATCGACCGAATAGAGAACCGCAGCGAAGTCGAACTCGTAGCGATTGGGATTGGTCATGATGTGACGAGGTGGTATTCCAAAGCCGTGACGATCATGGATGTGGAACAGCTCGGCGGGGCGATGACGGAGAAATTGGCGGAGTTGTTTGATGAACGCGGCGGGCGGCGGTAAATTGTCCGGGGGACGATTTACAGCGAAGCGTTGCGACCGCTAGCCGGTTTCGGGAAGATAGTTGAGGGCTGCACGAGGGCTGTATAGAGCCCTTATAAGGGCCTTATAAAGTCATTGAAATTTCTATTTGACTTTATAGGCCTTATATCGTTTAAGGCATCATGACCACGAATCAACTCAATCCCTCCGGAAACATTTTAACTCATCTTGCCCAGATGGAGACACGTCGTGCCAATCAAGTGTTCTTTAAAGAGTATTTGAAAAAGAATGTTTCCGCTCACGCTATTGCCGATTTTTTATATCGTTCCGAAAAGGTTTTTTTAACATCAAGCGTAAGTTACATCTCCGAAGAAACAGGCGCAGATTACCAAGAGGTGCTAAATTTTTTCAGGCTCTTGGATGAGAAATCATTTGGCTCATTTATTGTTGGCAGAAAAGGAAATGACAGCAGAATAAAGTGGGAATACGATCACAATTCCATTGGTGGGTTTCTATTGGGGAAATCTACTGAACTTAAAAAGGCAACGTCAAACTCTATAAGTTATGATGGTGGCTCACAACCATCAGATAAGATAGCGCATTCGTTTCACTTAAGGCCAGATTTTCAATTAGAAATCTTGCTTCCTAATGATTTTGACCACCGTGATCTAAACCGATTATGTAAATGGCTCGAGACAATTCCATTTGACTAATTTTCATGGTGCCCACCCCTTCCAAAAGGGCGGTTCTTCCGATTGGCTTCGGTTTCGTTTGGCGACGACCTCATGAAAATGGCACTTTCAGGACCGGAGTTCAACCCGGTCTCCTGAAAGTGCTTTTTTTCGTTCTAGAGGGCTATTGATCCGTTCTGTGGGTCTGGCGGGCTGTTCCGCCGTATTCAAAAGCTCCCCTGCACTAAATCTGTCCAGAAAGCGCACTGGCGCGCCCTGAGTTTCATAGCTTCAAAGCATATTCAGCAAGAAAAACGGGTTTCGCTACCCTCTTGCCGCTCAACGCCATAATCAAAATACATCATCGACTTTCCCCGATGTTATAACTTTTATCACCCGGTCCCTGTGCTTTGAAACGCACATACCGGGTCTTTTTTTAGGTTTGCCCCAACCAGCATCGTGGCCGAACCCTTACGGGTTAGGCGCTTCGCTGCATTTGGTCCCCCGGACCAAAGTGCGGGCGCTACGCGTGTTATAACTTTTATCACCCGGATGCTGTTCTACCTCGGTTGAACGCTCCGGGTCTTTTTTTGCTAGGACTTTGCTGAAACTTCTCCGAACCCGATGCGTTACCGCATCGGCGCTTCGCTGCATTTGGTCCCCCGGACCAAAGTGCGGGCGCTACGCGTGTTATAACTTTTATCGCCCGGATGCTGTTCTACCTCGGTTGAACGCTCCGGGTCTTTTTTGCCTTCATTATATAAGATGTCACACCGACGCGCGCGGAGCGCGCCCGGTGCCTATTCCCTGAAGTTTCGGCGAGCACCTGACCTTCAGGGAATGGGCATCGGGCGTCCTTGTTAAAACTAAAGTTTCAACGAAGGCCCCGTCGATGTGACAAAATTTGAGGGTTCGGTAGTTTCAATCCCCGTTTCGCGGCCATTGGCGCCATAAAAGTCCTGTCGATTTTCAACCGCTTATAAAAAAATTAAAAAACAAAATCCGCGCTTCACCCATTATGCCGCATATTAGATGGGTTCTTTCGAACATAGGACAGGCGAGGCCTCGCTTGCTGGTTTGGAGGACGGTAGGGCTGAGCGGCTTGGTGTGAGAACCGGGCGTGTGCCGGGCCTTTTGCGCTGAGAGTTGACTGCTTCGTCTTAAACCGGGTCTTGTTCAATAAAACGAGCATTTCTGACCGGAAGGCAAAACTGCAGGACCCCCAACCGGTGCATCAAAAACTACTGCCGCAGGGTTAGCCTTTGCGAGAAACATTACTATCTTTCGGTCTTCCGTCGTGGAGGCCGACCCTGCGGGCAGTCCTAATTGCCCTAAACGAATCGACGGCAGCCATAGGATAAGGCTGTGAACAATTTCGCTTGGGCGGCTTTAAGATTATTTTTTAGCGTTTCTTGTCTGCGCCAAGACCATCGCCTGAAAATCATCATGCACTTGCGGGTCTGATGGGCTGAAGAATTGGAGCATGATAATGCCAATGGCGTCGTTTTCCGGATCGACCCAGAAATTCGTGCGCGCCGCGCCGCCCCATCCAAATTGCCCGGGATACCGGCCTTTGGTCGTTTCCAGCTCCGGCGTGCTCGTCATTTGAACGGAGCCGCCATAGCCAAATCCCGCACCCGTCTCGCCGCCGATCCACGGCAGCAAAGATGGTGTATCGCCAAGGTGATCTGTCATCATCAGGCGCACGGTCTCTGGCTCCAAAATTCGCGTGCCGTCAACCTCCCCTTCATTCAGCAGGAGCCGCGCAAATTTAAGCCAATCCTCTGTTGTTGACGTCAAGCCGCCGCCGCCGGATTGGAACTTGCCGGGCTGGGTAAAGGGCGAGGTCTGCCCGTCTTCGGCGAGCACAAAACTGCCGTCTTCCTGCAAAATATAATTAGAGGCAAAGCGCGGCTTGAGCGCGGGCGCAACGGTGAAACTCGTCTCGGTCATGCCCAGCGGTTCAAAGAAACGCTCAGACATGGCTTCGCCCAATGTTTGGCCCGTAATGACTTCGGCAATGCGGCCCAAAATATCGATGGAATAAGAATAAAACCATTGCTCGCCGGGTTGCCCCAACAGCGGGAGGTTCGGCATCTTATCCATATTCTCTGCCATCGGAGTCTGCGGATTAAATAAGTCCGCGGCTCCCCACGCGTCTTCAATCGGGTTCCCGCCAAAAATGCCGTAGGCCATGCCGGCACGGTGCAGCAGCAAATCCTCAATCGTCATAGGGCGGCTTTGATCTTCATATGCGGGCTTACCGTCTTCGCGGAGGCTGACGACTTTCATCGCGGCGAGCTGCGGAATATATTTGGAGGCGGGGTCGGAGAGTTTGAGTTTCCCCTCCTCCATAAGGTCCATAATGAGCGCCGAGGTCACGGGCTTGGTCATGGAATAAACGCGGTAAACCGTGTCGGATGTGACGGGCGTGTTTCGCTCCCGGTCAGCCAAGCCGAAGCTGCCGCGGTAAACGGTCTGCCCTTCATCAAACACAAGCGCCTGAACGCCAATAACTTCGCCGCGCTCCACGGCACCGGACAGCAAGTCATCCATCGCGGCCACATCAAAGGATGCCGCAAGCTCAGTCGGGGCGTCCGTATCTGCGCGGCATGCGGCAAGTCCCAGCGCGAATACGGGGACAAGGGTTGAGAGAAAAAGCGTTTTCAAATGTATCATGCACCAACTTGTGCCGCTTCTCGCACTCTGGTCAAGCACTTGCTTTTGAGGCAAAGCCATGCGCACATGATTTGGATTCACCGCATAATTCTAACGGGTATTTTGCTGTATGTGGCGCTGGCCGTGATTGCATTTCTCGCGCAACGGAAATTGATCTATTTCCCGCCCAATATTTACCATTCACCGCCCGCTGAAATGGTTGAAGTCAGAACAGAATCGGGCGGGTTAGCCTGGTATAGTCCGGCCAGCCCCAACCGCCCGACCGTCATGGTTTTCCATGGGAACGCCTCATCAATCGATAGTAATATGCATATTTTTAGGGATTTGCACGCGGCCGGATATGGCGTGTGGTCAGTCGGCTACCCCGGATATCCGGGGACAGTGGGCACACCGAAACAAGATAGTTTGGTCGCCGCAGCCGTCGATCAATATCAGCATTTGTCAAATATGGGCGTCGAAAGCATCGCATTCTACGGCACGTCATTGGGCGCCGCCGTGGCGGCCCAACTCGCCGCCCGTCATCAGCCCGATTTGCTGATATTGGATGCGCCTTTTAGCTCAGTTTTGGATATGGCACGGCGGCAAATGCCAATACTGCCCGCGCGGGTTTTACTGAAAGACCAATGGCGATCTGACAAAGCGTTGGCGAAATTGAATGTGCCGTTGATTTGGATTCACGGAACAGCCGATACTGTCATCCCAATATCGCAAGGGCAGACATTATATGACGGATATACCGGCCCTAAATATGCCCATACCATAGAGGGTGCAAATCATAATAATACCTGGCTCAATGGCGGAGGTAAAATCGCCTTAACTGCGCTTGGCAAACTGTAGAACAAACCTGAATTTAACCTATCGCTCAGAAGGTCTCTGCCATAAACCTCTCTTATGACCGCACCGCTTTCTCTCCAATCTGTTTCAAAATCTTTTGCCGGAAAACCCGCCGTCCGCGATGTGTCTTTCACTGTTGAGCCGGGTCAGATCGTTGGATTTTTGGGGCCCAATGGCGCAGGGAAAACAACGACACTTCGCATGGCTTTAGGCCTCATCAAACCCGATAGCGGGAGCGTGAAATTATTCGGCGAAGCGCCCGGTGAGAACGCCTTTGGCCGGGTCGGGTTTCTACCCGAAGAGCGCGGCCTGTATAAAAAGCAAACCGCGCGCGAAGCCATTGCGCATATGGCGCGTTTGAACGGGTTGAAGAAGAAACAAGCCTTCACCCTCGCCGATGAAATGCTGGACCGATACGGCCTCGGCGAGGCCAAGAGAAAGAAAAATAAAGACATGTCCAAAGGCATGGCGCAGAAGGTGCAGCTCCTCGCCGCGATTGCCCATGACCCGGAATTTCATATACTGGACGAGCCGTTCTCCGGCCTCGACCCCGTGAACCAGCAAGTGCTGGAAGGCATTGTGCGCGAGATTGCTTCCCGCGATCGGACGATCATTTTCTCGACCCATGTGATGGAACATGCCGAGCGGCTTTGCGACCGAATTATCTTAATGGCGTCGGGACGAAAAGTATTTGACGGCACGACCGAAGCCGCGCTCGCCGAAGCCCCGCGGCGGGTCACAGTGGCGTCGGAGATGGACGGCTTGGCTGACTTAATCGAACCATTTGCTGCGACGGTCGAAACGCGCCCCGGGGGTGATTTATCCCTGACATTAAAGCCCGGCGCACAGGCTCATGACATTTTAGAACGCTCTGTGACCCAAGGTTTGCGCTTGTCGAAATATGAACCCATCCGGCCGACACTTCACGAAGCTTTTGTCACGCTGGTCGGCGAAGATGTGCGGCAGGACATGGACCTCAATGAAGGGGCTTCATCATGAGCCTTTTACCAAAAGTGAATTTGCGCCGAACCTTCCTAATCGCGCGCCGCGACTATCTTGGTTACGTCAAGACGTGGGGTTTTTGGATATCCTTCCTGCTGCCCTTTATTTTTGGCGGGTTCGGGTTCCTCATGGCAACCGCTGACATTGAACTCAGTCCCACCCAGCAAGTCACGATTTTGGATGAAACCGGACTTCATAAAGACGGATTATTGGATCTTTATGATGAGATGCTCGAGGAAAAAGCCAGAGAGATCGTATCTACGAAAGCTTTTTTCATTCAAGATAAGAGACAACGAACGGAGTTCCAACGCATATTAAAGGTCGACGGCACGGAAGCTGCCCAAGCCTATATTGCTGATAATGTACCGGGGCTTTCAACGACCTATGAGCCGCCCGTCGCAAATTTCGATTTTATTGAACCGCCTGCGGACACGTTGCAGGGACTGATGCCCTATTTAAAAGGCGAGTCCACCATAAGCATTGAAGGAAAACCCGCAAAATTGGGCGGCGCAATTATCTTCAAAACCGGGTCGGATCCCGCGCGCCCTGACGCGCAATATTGGACAGCTAACGTAAATAAAGAAGACGCCTCAAGACTGGCGGATGCTTATTTAAAGCAATTGTCCCGCGTCAATTATTTGGAACCCAAAGGTTTGAGCGTTAAGGAGTTAGAACGACGGGTTGCCGAATCGCCCGAAACGCGGCTTTTTGATCCCACGAAGACGCTCGAGGATTCGCAAGACGTGAACCAGAGCGATACGGTTCCGTTTATTGTTGCGTCCGTCCTCGCCCTCATGCTGTGGCTGACGGTTTTTTCCGGCGCCTATATGTTGTTGACATCTATGCTCGAGGAAAAGCTCAACAAGCTGCTCGAAATGATGCTCGCGACCACACGATTTTCAGAAATTATCTTGGGGAAATTATTAGGTGTTGCGGCGCTGACCCTGTCCATGATGGCGCCCTATATCCTCGTCGGCATAATCGGGGTTGTGGGGTATGTCGCTTTTGGTCCTGACCAAGATGTGGTCAAGGGGTTGGTGTCCGCGTTTGATGCCAAGATGATTATCTTCCTGATTATATATCTCATCTTGGGATATGTTCTTTACGGCGCGTTTTTCATTGCGCTGGGGTCGCTCTCTTCTTCCATGCAAGACGCCCAAACGCTGACAACGCCCATCCTCTTTATCCTCATGGCCTGCGCCGCAGTTATTCCGCTGGGCATGTCCGATCCGGATAGTCCGCTCCTGCGCATTGCCACCTTCATTCCGTTCTCGGCCCCCTTTGCTTCTATCGTGCGCCTGCCCTCTGACCCGCCGCTTTGGGAGCTCTTATTGTCCACGGCTTTCTTGACGTTACTTTGCATCGGGACGATTGCTATGGCCGGACGGATTTTCAGATTTGGCGTCTTGTCAGGCGCAGGCGCGGAAGTTGTCATCGCCTGGTTCAAACGCGTCGTTCTGCGGCGTAAGGCCTAGGTGACTTTTGAAGACAGCGTCCCTATGTAGGTTCGTATGAGCCAGCCCAATCAAACACGCGATGCTATTTTAAAAGCCGCCTTGAAAATTGCGCCTTTTGAGGGGTGGACAGATTTAACTTTAAAACGCGCTGTCCGCGATGCAGGCTATCCTGACGGGTCGGGAGAGTTATATTTCGAAAATGGCATTGCGGATCTTCTGGATCATTGGTCAGAAGCATTAAACGCCCAAACGGCGCAAGGCCTAAGTCAGTTGGATTTAGACGCGCTGAAAATTCGGGAACGTGTCACCCAAGGCGTGCTCTTACGGCTGCAAGCGATTGACCCGCATGAAGAAGCCGCGCGGCGCGCTTCGTCCCGATTGGTTCTGCCGGACCTAGCCGCAACGGGCGTTCGCCAAATTTGGAAAGCAGCAGATACGATTTGGCGCGGAATTGGCGACACCTCAACGGATGCGAATTACTATTCCAAACGGGTGATTTTATCCTCAGTCATCGGATCAACCCTCCCCGTCTGGCTGTCAGATCAATCTGAAGACAAAACCGCCGCGCGCGCGTTTTTGGACGCCCGAATTGAAAATGTGATGGAGTTTGAAAAGCTGAAATGGCGCGTGAAAGGCTTTACCAAAAACATGCCCGAACCTGCGGAAATTCTGGGCCAGCTTCGATATGGCGGTTTGGACTTTTTCACCAAGCCGAAAAAAGGTCGTGCGCGGCGCAGGCGCTATTCGCGCTGAGGCGTCTTTAGGGCTTCTGCCCAGACGGATTTAGCGAGGCCTGCGAAGCGTTTTGAGACATCTGTATCAGACACCGAAACCGGGACACCTTTATCTCCGCTTTCGCGAATAGACATCTCCAATGGAGCAGCGCCCAAATATTCAATATTCAATTTGGCAGCGTCGCGAACTGCGCCGCCCTCGCCGAAAATGTGATGCGCTGATCCGCAATCCGGACAGGTGAATACGGCCATATTTTCAATCAAACCCAAAACTGGAATATCGACTTTTTCAAACATGGCCACGCCCTTGCGCGCATCCAAAAGCGCAAGGTCTTGCGGCGTAGATACAATGATAGCCCCGCCGGGTTTTATATCCTGCGCCAAGCCAAGTTGAGCATCCCCTGTGCCGGGCGGCATATCAATCAGCAACACGTCCAGTGCGCCCCAATCTACATCCCATAACATGCGGGCAATTGCGCCCTGCACGAGCGGCCCGCGCCAAACGATGGGACTGTCGTCCGGCGTCAAATAAGCAATCGACATAGTTTGGATGCCGTGCGCCTCAATCGGAATAATGATTTTCCGAGAGCCCGCTTGAATGGCCCGGGCTTGCTGTCCTCTCGTGCCAAACATCATGGGCAGACTGGGACCATGGATATCGGCGTCCAGCAGGCCGACACTCAGGCCCGAGTTTTTCAAAGCCACTGCCAAGTTCGCGGCCATCATCGATTTCCCGACCCCGCCTTTGGCGGAAGAAATCGCCAGAATGCGCTTCACCTCGCCGTCGCCCTGAACGCCGTCGGGTCGTCGGGCTTGATGGGGGTTTGCCCGCGAACGACCGCCGATTTGTGGCCCGGGTTTATGGGCAGATAAAATCACCTGCGCCTTGGCCACACCGTCCAAGCCTTCCAAGGCGTCTTGTGCGGCAGCTCGAACCGCAAAGAAGGCGTCAGCTTGCGGTGGCGGGATTTGTAGGACGGCTTGAACCGTACCTTCATTGAACTCAAGTGAGGTTAATCGTCCGGCAGATATAATATTTCCGTCCTTCAGAGGGTCCTTAATCGCAGCCAGAACCCTAAGCGCAAAGTCTTCGGAATAAGCCATTATCGCGGGGCGCGCGGAGAGCTAGAAGACCGAGGGGCGCCGCAGGCTAAAGACATTTGTCCGCCCTTTGAAAGGCGAATTGGCATTTGTTCCTTGCCTTTAAAGGCAATGAGAAGATCGCCATTGGGTAATACCGAGAAATCCTTAGCCATGTTTGGCAAAACCGCGACATGCGTTCTGCGCGGCAAGCGGCCCGTGAGATCCAGCGTATAAGCCGAAATGTCTGCGGCGCTTCCGCCAGTGCTATCCATAACCCAGAATTGCTTCGTTGTTTGGCCAAGCTTTAACGGATGGCCCGGAAGAATAGCGAGAGGCCCTGCGAAATTTCCAACCGTTTCAAAGTCGCCTGATTTATTGTCATAATGCAATATGGACCCACCGGAGGGGACGGATCGTGAACCCGGTTTCTTCAAATCATATCCGGCCAACCATCCAGTAGAAGTTGGATGCGCCGTTGTGAGGTTAGACCGAGACAAGGATACGCGGGCTCTGTCATCGGCAACCATCCATCCATCATCGAAAAACGGCATCTGCGCGCGCATATCCTCGAGATCAAATACGCGGATCGGGCAGGTTTGATTTGGCGTCTTAGTAGCCGTTAGCTTCAATTTTTTCCGTGCCGCAACAGCAATCGCTTTTACGGGATGGTCGATTCTCGCACGAATTAATGGGTCATGAGCGGGCTTATTTGCGCGCATAATTCCTGCGGAGAATGTCCGTATATCGTCAGATTGGATGAGGTCAGTAATCACCTTATCATAAGATCTACGGCGCGCATAATAATAGGCAATCCGGTCACGGTTTATCCACTTCTCAGTCCGGGCAACGAACCAGATGAACTCCAAAGCCGCGTCCGCGCCTGCTGCCGTCAAATAGGGAAGATACTGATCTTGGACAATGCGCGGCTGATCTTTGACCAAGAAGGAAAGCGCGTCTGCGCGAGCCGGAGTCAGCTCGGGAAATGGGCCCCCGGCAATCGCTATCAGCCCATGCATTCCACTCGCTCTCGCAGAAGTAGATAGCTTTTGATCGCCCGACATGTCTTGCGCGAATTTCAGATAAAATCCGTCAGCGCGCGATTTATGACGCGCCGCTAACATATGTCCAACAGCCCTGGATTGAGCCGGTGTCTCAAAATTCTCCACCTCCGCCAAAAGTGTTTTAAACGCTTGAGCCGGGTTATTACGATAGAGCGCGCTATAGGCTGCGCCGACAATGTCGCTGTCCCCGCTCCGTAAGAGCGCTGCGAATTGCTTTTCGTGACCTTTCGGGCTTAACAGCGCCAAGTAGGGCGCGGCCGATGGGTTGGGGTCCATGAGCAAGGCTGACAATACCGGCTCTCGCAGCGATTGAGCGAGAGGCGCGCGCGCAACATTTGGCGGCAATTTGAGGAGCGCGAGACGCACCCGTTCTCGGACGTTCGCATTGGGATGACCCAAGCTTCTGAGCAATAAGTCCCGTGACATCAGGTGACCGTCCAAAAGCAAGGGAAGGTAAGTTTCAGCCTTGTCTTGGCTCCACTTTGCCTGAATGCGCTGACGGTCCTGAGCGGTCAAAGACCCGAGATCAGAAATCAGCCGCGCGATGTCCGCCTGCCCGTCATCACTGTCGAGTAGCGAGAACAGAGCCTTTTTACCCGTGGGGCCAAACCGCCGAAATTCGGCTTCCAAGACGTCATAGTCGAATTCCGACGCATCATGACGCTGCACTATATCAAGACAGGTTTTTAACGACGCACAAACGGATCTCTCTTCAGGGGTCAGGTCACGCGCCTGTGCAGCCGGGATATTTACGCCGACAAGGCAAACAGACAGAGCCGCCGCTTTTATAAAAGTTGAGAGTGACACATCCTTGCCATAAGTGATGTGAGCCAAGGCAACAAGACGCCGAACACTGTTTAGGCAGAGGAATGCGAAACGGCAGGATTAAAGCGCAGGTCCCGATGGGACAAAAATATCAACCTCGCGGGGTGATCAGATGTCGTAACATCAGGACCTGCAACTGCACTCTTCCCAACACGCAAATTTGGCCTGCCTCGCTTTATTAAGAGGCGCGGTTTAGGTTCAACAATCCGCCGAAACAAGATGGTACTGTCTCGTTAGTGGGAATTACGGATTCCAAATCATATCACGCGGGAGACGCCAAAACTCTCGATCGAAGCCCTTCGTAAACGTCAGAGCCATGTGAGCTTTCCGGACATAGGGAGTCGTGAAAACCCTGACGGAACGAGCTAAAAGCCGTTCAAATTCCAAGATATCTTGAATCCCTATTTCATCCTCCGCTAGGAGTGCGTTACAGCCATATGGAATCCTCCAATCCCCCGCACCCTACGATCGTCGGGTAAAAGACCACATTCAGTGTTAAATCACAGTTACAATCAAGAGGCGTGTATCTTGCGAAATTCTATCAACGTGCCTCCGCCGGAAGATTTCACCAGCTTTAGTCCGTCTGAGCTCTTTAAATTCTACTTTCAGGTCGGTCGGTGGACGGAAGATAGTTTTAGCGACGCACTGCAATCCTACACACGGGGTAAGCTCGTCAGCACCGTCACCATTAGTAAATGGAAAAACAAAAACGTTATTCCGACACGCTATTCCGGCGCTTTTTTAAAGATGATTGAGACCTTAGCTGAGCCGGCTCTGGCGAAGCGTTGGACAACAGCCTTTGAAACGGTTTGGGCCCTGCATTCCGCCGGGCGGACGGCGCGCAAACCTCAATCGAATATGTCGACATTTTCTGATGAGATCTGCGCCCTGCACCGCAAATGGATCGAAAAACTCTATTGTGAAAAGCGGCCCGGAGACCCTTTTTCACCGTCGGAGATTTATGTTCCGCTCCAGATAAGCGACAGCGAAACAAACATCTCAACTCCGCAGAACGTCGAAAGTGTTTTGGACCGACTTACGGACGGCAAAGAAAATCCGGGCATGAGCGATTGGGTATTTATAAGCGGCCGGCCCGGCGCTGGGAAATCGATGACCGCATTGCACATGGCTCACAGCTGGTGTGAAGGCAGTCTGTTTCCAATCTATTTACGGGGCAGCCACCTCTCCGATATAGACATTGATATCATTGACCCGGTTCAACCCCTTGGAGACTCCTTCTCTGCCAAATCATATTTGAAACACTTCCGCGCATCCTCCTTTGATGAGGCGTGTATTATTATCGACGGCTTGGATGAGATAAACCGAGGATCGCTAGGCGTCACTCATGCGCTAAGCCAGTTTATTGCAGAGCTGGAAAATGAACAGAAAGTCTGCGCAGCGCATAGCAAATCCCTGCGAATTATAGCCTTTGGTAGAGAGGTGCATATGCAGGTCTGCGCCAACCAACTTTCGACGGCAGGCTTAAGGCGCTTTGCTTTGTGCGCGCTCGACGGCACGCATCGCGGGCCTATCAATGCTTTAGATTCCGCCCATGGAGAGGATTTGCGCGCCCTGTGGTGGAAGAGATATCTTGCTGCAAACGGTCATGTTAGCGACCCCAGCCTGCCCGATTTTCTAACAACGGAATATGATGACTTTGCCGAATTTGGAGCTGACCCCCTACTGGCCTTCTTAATATGCCATTCAGCACTAGAGAATCATGACAACAGCCTTCCCGCGACCTTACCCCATGAACGGGTGAACGCGATGACATATGCGTCAAATAAGAATGAAATTTATCGGTCGATCATCGAACGCCAAGCCAAAAGCGCTCGGCATTTATTGGATGCAAAACGGTTTACCTCCGTTCTTCAACTTATTGCGCTAACTGTTTGGCAAAACGGAGACGGGCGGAACGTGTCGTTACAGACAGTTTATGACCGCATTGACGCCCCCGAGATTGAAGCGGCATTCCAAACTCTAGGTTTATTAAACACGCCTATGCAAAGCCCGCCGGATATGTTGGTAACAGCTTTTTGTTATCGCCTGTCACATGACAAGCAACAGTCAGAAGCGGGCGTGATTGAGTTCACCCATAAAACTTTTGCCGAATATCTAGTTAGTACACTTTTATTTGACCGGTTCACTGAGGTCGTCTCAGCCTTTGGCGAAGGCGCCAGATTTGAGAGCGCATTGAAAGACTGGATACGGGTGTCAACACAAGGCGTTCACAGCCCAAGCTTAGCGGGTTTTTGTCAAGAAGAAGCCGCCATCCGGTTTGAGTCTCTTTCTCTTGTGGATTGGGACAGGGCTTTAAAGATGATTCGAGATCATTTTTATACTCACGACTCTAAAACCGCCGGCATAGGCCTCATTTCCGAACTTCAACATGCAAACAATCTTCTGCTTTTTATTTGGTCCTGTTTGAACGTTGAGCGGCAAAAACGCACAGACAATTGCTTCATACTTCTCAATGAGGGTCCAAATTTTAACGTGGCTGACTTGAAAAATATCCAAAGCCGGAATGGACTAAATTTAAAATCAGGCTCGCCCATTGAACCCACACTTCGCGACCTCAGCTTCCTCACGCAGACCCTCTCGGCCCTTCATTTGAAAACCGCAGATATGAGCCAGCTAAGTTTCAGCCTTGGCCATGTCCAAAACCTCATCTGTGAAGACAGCAGTTTCGCGATGACCCATTGGAGCCACGTAAAACTCTCGTCGTCAAGTTTTGCACGAACCATTTTTCAGCAAGCCATTTTCCATCACTGGCGAGCCGTCGACACGCGTTTCAGCAACTGCCTTTTTCAGGGCTCACGATTTCAAGGCAGTCGTTTTTCGAACTGTCAAATTGAAGAAACATACTTTTCTCAATGCCATTTTGCAGATGTGGAGTTTATTGCGTCGCAATTTAAAAACGTCGTTTTCGATCGTTGCATATTCTCACAATGCGCTTTCTCCTCTGACAAAACGACCGCCTCACCTCTGACCGCACAGTTCCGTCATTGTACTTTTATGGATATGGAAACGTCTCTTAGAAACATCGCGCCTAAGAATATGATAAACTCTATCTCTGAAGGTGAGACGGAGATGATGAGATCTCCGACCGACAGCCATAATATAAAAACGGCTTTAGACGAATTATTATAAGGGACTTACAATGACTTAGCGGTCTAACGTTTGAATAAGCTCAGGATCAGTTCATGGCGTTGCGGCGCCATATTCGGGTAGTTCCAATTAAACCTGGAAACCCTCATGCAAACACTCCCCATAGCGCCGTCTTTATCCCTTCGCGGTCTTATCTTTAAATCCCTCTTTGTCGGGAAGCGGCTTTCGGCCTGCACGCCAATCAAAATTGCATCGATACGAAAATGACGCGCGCGATTGAACCTGATCGCATCCGGCGGCGCAATATCCTGTCATTTATTGGACTAATTCTAAGACCTCTCATGAGACTATTCACGCTGTCTGTCTTTAGTCCGAAAAATACAGAGCAAGCCTCACGTCAATTTTCAGAAATTTATTCTCGCCTCTGGGATTTTGCCGATCACTCTATTTCCCATCAAGGCTTTGACTTACCATGTTCTTTAGGAGAGAGCCCGGTCAACAGGGTCAATAGATTGCTCGCCAAACTTTACGGGGGAACATTTGCAAGTCTGTCTCTCGGGGGGTCTTCAGGCGCTTTGCTGACCTTGTTGACCGCCGTCATGCCCAAGCTTTCTTCTGACCGAGACCTCATTTTATTTGATGATGCCTGCCATCAAAGCACGATTGGCGGACTCATTTTTGGTCGATGGAAAGCCATCCGCCTTCCACGAGGCAAGCAGGTCAAACATCAGACAGTTTTCCCTGTGACATTTGAATCGGTCAAAGATGTCATCGAACGGCATGGCTCGGACAGGTTTGCGGCAATCATTCTGGTGCTGCCGTCTTATGATGGATTTCGTTCGCCCTCGGAAGATATGAGAATTTACGACTATGCAAAATCCCGCGGCATATTTGTTATTGTTGACGGGGCGTGGGACGCGCTTAGGTTCCGGCGTCCCATATCAAACACCCCTCCACTATCATCCATCTGTGACGTTTGGATAACCAGCCCGCATAAACGAGGCCTCACACCCTCCAGCTTAGGCTGTATTCTCACCGACAATCAAAAAATCGCCCGACTTTGGGATGAGGCTTTGGACTTGGGCTTTCGATCTTCCAGCGTTTCTTTTGTAAACATTATGATCGCGGAACATCGATTGGAACAAATCGTTTCCGGGGAGTGGGACATGGTTTTCGATCAAGCTGAGCGTGCAGCAATATCAATATCTAACCGAATTCATGAAGTTCACACGGACCTTAACATTGTGTGGCCGGCTGACGTTCAAGCTGAAATGAATGACCCCGCCCATATCCTAATTAGCACATATGAAATTGAAGGATTAAATGCACGCCGATGGGCCGCCATTCTTTCAGATGAGTTTGGATTAGATGTCGAGAAAGCTACCTCATCCACCCTGCTTTTGCTGTGTGGCTCGCCCGCTCACCTGGCGCAGATAGACGAGATTATTTTCTGTTTAAGAGAGGCGCTGAAAATGACTCTCGCGCAAAACCAAGGACAATGAGATGGTTGATTCGACAAAAGATATCATTCGGCCTTGGGATGCCTTTGCAGCCCCGACAGAGCGACTTCCATTAAGCGAAGCGTCGGGCCGAATCGCCGCGTCCACAATCCGGCAATATCCGCCCGGCATTCCCGAAATCATTCCCGGGATGGAATATTCATCAGAGACAATAAAATCCTTGGAGTTAGCGCACGCGGAAGGCAGCGAGATTATTGGCATAGATATGGAATCTAATAAGACGGTTGAGGTCCTCAAGACCGGCCCTGCGAGGCAAAATAAAATAAACATTCAAACCTATGACGCCCAGTCTCTCTCCCAAGAGGCCGCAACTGAGATGGCGGATTATTTCAGGGCAAGTTTTTGCGCGGCCCCCTATTTTCACTTCGCGTTTCACGAAAGCGATCCGCTGCAATCCCTGCCCCATACGCTCGACTTCGACGCCTACACCGTCAGCGTGGCGCTCTCCGACCCGGTAAAGCGTAAGACTTGCCAAGAGACCTTGCGCGGGACGGCATTCCAACGCGCCTTAAAATCCGCGCCCTCGGCGAGTTTGGACTCTATAATTCTGCCGAAAGGATTTCACCTTTGGACGGATAAGGCGCGATGCCGCGTGCTTATCCAAGACAGGCTAACTGACCCCGGATATGTGACTCTCGTCAGGCATAAAGAGAGCCAAAAGTTACTCGGCTTACTTCATGCCAGAATGGGAACTATTGAGAGGTTGTTTTACAGCGAGGAATGGTCTGATCCGCTTATCTTCAGCGAATATAAAGATGATAATTTACAAGACGACCCCGTGCGCTTCTTTCAAAAAATGGACTTTCATTTTGGGTTGAAGCCTAGCGACATGATGATGACGATTTCCGCTCAGGTTTTGGACCCAGACATTCAAGGCGGGGAAATTTTTTATGACATTATGAGATCCATGGCCCTAAAGATTAAGCCTGAACATGCTGCCCTGCCCTTGGCGTCTGAAATTCCGCCGCACGGAACAGCGCATACGTTAAACACAACACTTAATCATCGTTTGGTTTTTGGGGTTCTAAAAAATGATCACCCTTTGGTATTCTGTTCGCAAATGTCTCAATCGCTTTTTCTCATCACGAGCGACAAAGCGCATTGGAATCACGCTTTACGAAAAGCGGTGCGGGACAAACGCGAATACCGAACTCAATATTATATTTCCCAATCGACAGATCATCAGGCCGTTGCCGTGAAGCAAAATGGAGAGTTGGGGCTCGGCGTTTTTGCGGCTAAGGATATTCCGGCAGGCACTCGGATTGCGGTATTTACAGGCGAGCGATATCAATCGGACACAGCGCTTGGACTGCCGGAAATCATGCGCGACCATGCGATCCAAATTGGGGCACGGGAATTTGTTTTCGGATATAAGGGTCTAGCGCATCGTCTGTGTCATTCCTGCGATCCGAATTGCGGTATTCGTCATCTGACAGAAATTTTTGCAGTGCGAGACGTTAGGTCAGGCGAAGAATTGACATGGGACTATAGATGTTCCGAGAACTCAAATTGGATCATGGAAACTTGCCTGTGCGGCGCAGACAGATGCACCGGAGCCGTCGCAAACTTTGACAGTCTGTCACCGGATATGAAATCTGAATATCTATCCAAATCGATGGTATCTGATTGGATTGCATCCGGTCAAAAATTGACACAAAATTAAGATGATATTTCGACCAACTCTGCCGTGTGATCTCCAAATAGACTCAAAAAGCTATAATGTTGGTCGAGCAACCGCGTCGGCGTGTTCCGGTTGGGGTCCGTTTTTAAGCCCAATTTTATAATGGTTTTGTCGCGGATCGTGGCCAAATCTTCTTTTAGCGTGCTGGCTGTGATGCCTAAATCCGAGGCTTGTTGATCAAAACTTTGCAAGGGAGAATTTATATATTTCCGTAAGTTCAACAAACGGCTTTCCGTTAGGCCCGACAGTAGAAGGAACATTTTCTTCAAACGCAACTCATCAAATACTCCGGATCGATATAACCAGGCCAGAGCGAAAGGAAATGACGCCAACTCAATCTTAATGTGATCAAATGACACCCAGTCTACATTATTTTCATCCCCCAAATAATCGAAGGATAAAAATGTGCTTTCATGGCCGGGGTTTAAAAAGCCAACCGACATGGCCTGATGAATCCCAAATTTCAGGCAGTGATTGACGAAGAATGGATATTCCACAAGCCGCTCTGCTCGCACAATATGCGTGTAATTTAAGGCCCGGCCGGGGTTCGCATACACCAGAGGCGATAATGTATCCAAATGTGCATTTTCCAAATAGCTCTTCAAACAGTCATCCGGCAAATTCCAAAGAACAGTCGCAATGTCTAAAATATCTCCATTTTCCGATAATTTAGTCTGACTTATTGTGCAGAATTCATAGGTAAAACCCGGAAAAATATCCTCAATGACGCGGTTTTGAAAGGCTGAGAAAGCAACATTGCCAGCTTGTGTCACAGGCGTGACTTTTGCCTCTTGGAAGATTTCCTCCAAGGATTCAGGCGCGAGCAATTTTTTAATTGCGCGCTTGTGTTGAAGGGTGGCCCTGCTCATCAATGTACCTATATTTGGGTGATAAATCACAGTTTATCCCGGATTATCGATACGCACCCACATACAAATTCGGACGCGACCCTTCGCATAAAAAGGTTAGTATAGGAAGCAGATTTAACTGAAAGGTTCGCGGGTCTGGTGGGCGATACTGGGATTGAACCAGTGACCCCTACAATGTCAATGTAGTGCTCTCCCGCTGAGCTAATCGCCCGTCCAGACCTGAACGATGAAGCGGGCGTTAAACACGTCCGCGTTCGGGAAACGGCGCTATACGCAAGGCGCTTCGGACTGGCAAGCCCTAAAACGGGCGCAACAGCAGCGCGCTTAGGTGGGTTTAAGCTGCGATGAGGCGGTCAACTTCTTCGACGAGTTGGCGCAAATGCACCGGCTTGGATAAAACCGTCTGGTTACTCGCATCCTGATCGCTCATCGCGACGGCTGCAAAGCCTGTGATAAACATGATTTTTATGCCGGGAGACAGTGTTTCCGCTTGTTTCGCGAGCTCAATACCGTCGATTCCGGGCATCATGATGTCCGTGAGCAGCATATCGAATGCGCCGTCAGCGAATTTTAAAGCGCGCAGGGCACGTTCGCCATCTGCGCAAGCGATGACATGATGACCGGCTTTTTCGAGCGCTTTTTCAAAGAAACGGCGCATTCCGTCATCATCTTCCGCATATAAAATCGTCGCCATGGCCTGCCATCCCGTCATGTTTCAATATCGTATCGGCGGATCATCATGCAATGAACCGGCCAACATGCAGTTTTATTAAGTCCGTAAACTTAAATTTGTCTGAGGACGCGCCCGATTTTGCCGTCTATAGATTGAAAAACATGCGGTTTAGAAATAAAGCCAAACCCGAGACCCTGACTGCCTTTGGCGAGGGACATGAGGTTATACAGCCCCCCGAGTGGCGAGCCGGGGTCGTTTTCGCGTCGCCGCATTCGGGAGCCATATATCCTCCCGGTTTGCTGGCACGCTCAAATCTCTCCGCGCATCAGCTTCGCCGAAATGAAGACATCTTTATTGACCACCTATTTCAAAGCGCCGTCACGGCGGGCGCGCCCTTCATTCGAGCCTTGTTTCCTCGAGTCATTGTGGACGTCAACCGCGCTGAATACGAACTCCCGCCGCAATGGCATGCCTTGATCGACAATTCTGGATATCAGCAGCCCACACCCCGGGCCGCGGCCGGCTTAGGCGTAGTCCCGACCTATCTATCGGAAAAACTGCCCATTTATACCCGCCTTCCTGATATCAAGGATGTCGGCAAAAGATTGACGCGTCTCTATCACCCTTATCATGCCGCTCTGACAGGATTGCTGGAGACATCGGTCAATCGATTTGGGCGAGCTCTCCTTGTCGATTGCCATTCCATGCCTGGATTTGCGCCCATGGGATCGCGCCGACCGGATATAATTTTGGGTGATCGTTTTGGCACTTCGTGTCACCCTGACACGCTGGCCTTATTTCGCCAACTTTTCGCGCAAGCGGGATATAGTGTCGGTGTGAACTATCCTTATGCGGGCGGATATACGACCAGCCATTACGGCAAACCTGATGAGGGTGTTGAGGCCATTCAAATTGAAGTGAACCGCGATATTTACGTGAATCCGGTAACGCTCTCGCCAAAGCCAGGTTATGTGCAGCTGACCGAAGACTTACGCCAGATTACATATGACATTGTCGCATCGGCTATGCCGCAGGCTCTGGCCGCGCAATAAGTTCCACGTGAAACTTTTGGGAATTTCCCGCATCAGGCGAAAATTTGGCACGTTACTTGCTCTCCTCATAAGCGAATAAACCTTCAGCTTTGGGGATTCCCTTATGACCAGTGATATTGACCTCCACGTGGGCAAACGCCTGCGCCGCCGCCGCCGTCTTTTGGGCCTGACCCAACAAACCCTTGCTGAAGAAGTCGGTATCCGATTTCAGCAAATCCAAAAATACGAATGCGGTGCGAACCGGGTCTCTGCTGCGCGGCTTTTTGAGCTCTCTGAAGCTCTATCTGTCCCTATCCAATATTTTTATGAAGGTCTGGGGTCGCATGATCCACTTTCAGAGAATGAACCCGCAGACACGATTGCCCCCGACGTGCTGTCCCGCAAAGAGACAATGGACCTGGTCAGGGCTTATTACGCGATGGATGATGCCCCGCGGAAACATTTATTGGACCTCGCAAAATCGCTGGAACTGGCGAACAAACCGAAATTACGCCTCGTGTCCCAATAGCGTGTTTGCGCAATAGACAGCTCTGGCACTGGCTGATAGCTGCGCAAGCATGACTTTATCTTCTAAAATCCAAAAACGTCTCGATCACCTCGACGCATTGTCGCGCATTGCGCGCGGCATTACGCTTCCTTTATTCGCAAGCCCAAAAGGGATTGAAAACAAAGCGGAAGGCGGGGCCTATGATCCGGTCACCCAAGCCGACATTGACGCCGAGGATGCACTACGAGCGTCTATTAGAGAGACATTTCCCGAAGACTCTATTGAGGGCGAGGAACGCCCGGACCACGTCGGGACCAATGATTTTTCTTGGACGCTTGACCCGATTGACGGGACGCGCGCCTTCGTTGCGGGCGTTCCCGTTTGGAGCACGCTCATCGCGCTGTCCCACGCCAATAAACCCTTGCTCGGCATGATCGACCTGCCCGCCCTTGATACCAAATATCTTGGCCGGACAGACTGCGAGGAGCGGCGCGCTTGGGTTGAGCGCCCGGCCAATGCCATTGACGCTTTAGCGACCAGCCCCTGTCCCGAAATTCGCGACGGTATTTTAGGCTGCACCGCGCCTTTCGGAATGTTTAGGCCCGGCGAATTAGCGGCGTTCAAAATTATCGGGTCCGGGACAAAATTCATGCGCTTGGGCCTGGATGCCTTGGGATATGGGCTTCTGGCGGAAGGGCGTATGGATATCATCGTCGAGGCCGGAATGAAGCCCTGCGACGTTCGCGCATTAATCCCCATAGTTGAGGGCGCTGGCGGTCGGCTGACAAATTGGGAAGGCGGAAGCGCGGCAGATGGCGGACGTGTGGTCGCGGTGGGCGATGCCGGATTGCTGCCCGAACTCTATACTTATCTGGGGCGGGCCTTAGATGATTAAGGCGCGCTCAGAACTTGGCGCTCTTCGACAGGGCCAACAGCCGTCGCTGACGGGCTAATCCGTTTTAGCAAACCATCAGCTGTGTTTTGGTCAAACTTCACGCGAAGCTGGAGATAAACCCCTTTGCGCGCATATTCAGCCGCTTCAAAATCCCTGTCCTTAAAGCCTTTCACATTATAGCCAGCGCTAATCCAAACATTATCAACGGGCGACACACCAACGCTTGGACCCCAAGAATAGGCGGTTCCGGTCTCTTTGTTCGTCATGACCGCGCCGCGCAAACCAAGGTCAATTTTCTCAGTCACATCAAATCGCGTTTCCCCGCCGACAAGGTGAGTCCAATTTGAAAGCGTTTGATCACCGACTTCTGTCTTTACATATTTTGTCCCGAGGTTTGTTGAAACCTGCCAGCGATCTGTCACCATTGTATTCATGGCAGCATTATTCACGAACTTTGTCGTGTTGATATCATTAAGCGGTTGTGTGTTGATGACATCGAGCCTGTTAAACAAAACCGTGTCTTCATTGCGCGGACGCCAAGATGCACCGACGCGGGCTTGATATTGTTTATCTGTCCCAGACTCGCCAGTTGCGCCAGAAATACGGCCACGGCCTGTTGCAGCAAGAGAGAGTGTGTCTGACAAATCCCGTGCGACAGAACTGGACATGACCCATGTCTCGTCCTCATCCGAATCACGGACTTCTACCCGGGCGGATGCGCTCATTGTCTCATTGCGATAAGCCGTGCCAATATAAATCGACTGAAAGTCTTCATTAATCTCAAACGGAGAAATCACAGCATCAGGTGCGACCTCAAGGAAATCAGCTTCCGAGCGCAACATTCTGCGAGCTCTGACACCGACTTGACCTGAAAGCTTATCCGTCAAACGCACGGATTGATCCAAACCAATCGTCGCGCCCACCCGGCGGCCGCTTTCATTTGACAAATTGTCAGCCGCAACCGTTGCCGTACCACCCGACCACGGCGTCGCAGACGCACCCAATGTCGTATTGACAGACTGCTGTCCGCCGCCATTCAAAATCTCATGGCGTAGGTTAATTGTCGCGAAATTTCCTACGCGTTTATCAACGCCCAGCATGAGGCGCTGCGGCTGAGCCGACACTTCATCCAGCCCATCGATCGGCGTTTCAGCAGAGGCTTGAATAGTCATGCCGTGCTTACTGATATCATAAGAGCCGCGCGCGACAGCTAAAAGTGACGTGCGATCATCGCCATTGACAAGCTCGTCTTTGGTGATGCGCAATCCGCCAGACATATCAAGTTTCGTGCCGTCTTTGGTCGCTAAGATTTCACCGCTGGTGCGGGCGTCCCCTGTCGCGAGATTTTCCTCACGGTAAGCTTCTACTTCAAACTGACTCGTTGAGCGGCGACCTGTTTCAGCATCGTTTGACTCGCGCACTTTCACCGTGCCGCGAGCGCCATAACGCCGAACACCGTTCGTATTTGACGTGCGCTGCCCCAAACCAAACCCCGCCTCTTCCTCGCGGAAATAAGCTTCGGCCAAAACAGACTCAGATGTGTGAACAAGCTCCAGCAATTTTGCATCTGCAACACCTGCACCGTCGCCGGATTGATCCGTCACAGCATATTCGGCGCGCAGTTCTGTCGAGTCAGAAATTTGCGCGATGACGTCGACACCAATCTGGTTCGATTTCGCACCAGCGGATAAAGAGCTGCCATTTTCATGGGTAAATGTTGTCCCGACTTGAATTTTGTCATTCAGGAATTGCGCCTGAACCCGGCCACCCGCCGTCACATTTCTTTCTGCATCTTCGGACGTTTCATAATCGACAACGATAACATTCGGGTTAAAATTCGCATCCGTCGCATCAACCGGGAGGCGGAAAATGATTTCGCCTGTATAGTAATCCAATGTGTAATCGAGATAGCGAACCAGTGTTTTTGTTTCTAAAATAATATCGGGACGAACACGGTCACGGGTTTCGACAATAATTTCTTCCGATTGTGGCAGCACACGTTCATTGGACAGGCGATAAGGTCCGGAGAGGCCTTCCGCTGCGATTTCATCTTTCATGAAACCCTGGTTTGTTTCTGCAGCAAAACCCAAAACCTGAAGATCATCACCAAGATACTCGGCCTTCAAACCGGTGAGCTTACGGTTATAACTTGTCAGACGGCCTTCCGTGACATTCGTATCAAAGTCACCAAACAGCGCATAGGCCTGACGTTTTTCAAGTTTAATAAAGAGCGGATAGCGCGAAACGCCTTCGAATTCCTGATAGGTTCGATCGCCATAAAGCGAATAATAGGCATTCGGATCAATTTCGCCTTCAAAGCCTGTGTCGCGATTACCGCGGCGCTTATCCGTATCGACGGCCAGCGTCATGAGCCAATTGCCCTTGACCATACCTTTGGCGAAGAAAGCCACGCGGCCATCCGTCACAACATCATCGGCGTCGCCTGCAAAGGCGTTCATATTGCCTTTAACATCTTGCAATGCCGCAGAGCCTTCGGCCAGACCAACAAGGATCCAATCACGCTTTTCAGGCTCAAGATACATGTAGATTGGAATTTCGCGGCCGGTATCCAGCGTAACCTTCACAGTCACTTTGCCCGTTTTCAAGGTTGGCTCTAACGGCACGCGCATAATACCATCACGTCCGACTGTAAACTCACGGCGGTTAGAGAGCGGCGCGATCAGTGTTTCTGTCTTCTCGCGCAGGCGGTTATCACCCGCCGCGTCCAAAAGCCGATAAGGTTCTTCGAGATTAACGCGGGCTATCCGTCCGGCATGAACCGGGCGGCCGGATTGATCCTCGAGCCGAATAGCAATTTCAGGCGATGTTCGGCCATCTGCAACCAGCACAGATTCTGCCGGGACCGCGGTCGCACGCGCGATGTCTTTAACATACCAAATTTCCTGGCGAATGGTTTCAGCAAGACTGCCATCAGCATTATGCACATCGGCGAGGAACACGTTGCGGCCATCTTGAAGCGGCAGTCCGCGCCAGCGCGAAATTTTGACTTGGCCATTGGCGCTCATATCGGCGCCTTGGAAATAATATCCCGCGATATCGCGGTCATTCAATCGAATGCTTACGTGCTGGCCGGTGGCATGTTTAATGCCAACATGGGTCGACGGAATTGACGGCGTCCGTTCAGACGACGGGTAAGCCCACGCCGCGCTCGCGTCTTGTTCGCTCAACCAAATGCCATCGAAATCGAGATGTTCGGTTGTGTCTTTGAAGGCTTTCTCCTCGACAACAACTTCAGTCTCACCTGTTTGTTTCAGATAGAAGTTCGCGCGCCAAATACCGCCGCCTTGAACGTCAATGAATTTGGAATTATTCACGCCGGCATATCGTGTGTTCTCTTCGCAGGTCATCAACTCAAAACCCTTAGGCAGAGTTTCTTCGTCAACCTGAACGACATGTGTGCCTTCACTGATGCCTTCAAAATGGAACAGGCCGTCAGGGTCGGACACAACATAAGCGCCGGTTTCCATATAGAGGCGGACCCCGTCAACGCCGATACCGCGGTCAATCGGGCGCGCCCAATCTGCATCTCCGTCACAACTTTGTTCTGTGACGCGGCCAATAATCGTGCTGGTAGACCGCAAGAGGTCTTCGCGCAGCGTCACACCGGCTCGCGAAACGTTTGAAATAGGCTGCATCAGCGGATCGCGAGCCACGGCCTCGTTGACCGCGTCGCCCAGATGTGCGCCCGGGCCAACAAGAAGCGCATAGCTGAGTGTAATCGCCTCACCCGAAGGCAGCGCATTCATATCAAATGTCAGGAGCGTCGCATCATCCGAAACAATCGGATCTTCGGCCGAAAGGGACTCTATACGTGTCGTGCCGGGAACGTATCTGAAGCCGATTGGAAGCGTATCATATAAGTCGACAGCAGCCGCAGAATCGCCCGTGTTTTGAACCGTGACTGTGTAGTTGACGTAGTCACCCACATCCGCCGTTAGTCGGTCTGCTGATTTTGTTAGGACGAGGTTACTCTCCGGATCGAGAGGAATATCAAACCTGAGCGGACCTTCTTCGGTCACGGTAAAGGTTTCTCCCATCGAAGCCGATGTAATCACAAACCCCGCTTGCTCGCCCAATTCATACAAATCGCTTTGCGAGACAACGGATGAGAAAGTGAAACCTTCAGGCGGGACAACCTCAATACGGTAGTTTCCGGGTTCGACGATCGGGAAACTAAATTGCCCGATTTCGCTTTCATAAATTAGACCTGCGCCGTCGACCGCGTCTTCACCGGACATCACTTCGGAAGGGAAGGTCGAAAATCCATCAACGCCAAAAACGATGGCCTGCGCGCCCGTGTCCACGTTGATTAAAGTTATTACGGCATCGTCAATGGGCGCACCATCAGCAGAGGAAAAGACACTGTTTAACGGGTTTAAAACGGCCGTGTCGACAGTCACATCGGTGCTGTCAAATGTGTCAATATAAGTGGCTGTCAGCTGCGTATTACCGCCGCTACTAATTGTGTTATCATTTTCGGTAACAGCGTCTGAGGAGGATGGGAGATAAGCGAAAAACTCGCCTGTATCCGGTCCGGTCTCGTATAGGCGCAGCGTGATTTCGTCGCCATTGCTGGCTTCAATTTGGATAACAACAGTATCTATCTCAGTGCTGTTCAAATTCTGGCCTGTGTCCGTAACGCGTACGAACATGAGTTCCCCTGAGAGGTAAGTCATCGCGGGTATAAGCGGAATGGCCGAAGACAAGTTGACTTGGCTACCACCCGTTGTGACAGGTGCGCCTATGGAACTAAAGGGGCCGTTTAATTCACCGGAGGGTGAGTAATCCGTACCATTGATATTCCGGAGAATAGGGTTGCTGGCTGTTGGCGCGTGACGAAAAAATTCGATGACGGCAGGTGTCGCTGCAGGACGGATCACAAAGACCGCTTCGCCTGTATCAACCGTACGCCTTACAGGCCCGACCGAATATGTCATGGTCGCAACATTGACGACTTCCGAGCCGAAATTGCCAACGGTCAACCCATTCTGCGCGTGCGCAAGTGACGCCGTACCAACCCAAGCTGTGGCCGCGAGGACAATAAGTCCGGAGATATGTTTAGAAGAGCGTGTCAAGATCGCGCGAGCAATCAGTTCGACTCGTCAAGTTCAGTCAGTGCAGGTCTGGAAACTCCATCGTCACAACGATAGATCCTTAACCACACTATTTTGACATGGTCGCCATTCCAACATTTGGAATGGCGACCCGTGTCAAAGAACCTGATCCGGCGATCTAATCGATCGTTGCCCGGATAACGAGGTAGCCGGTATCGCCGGCATCTAACGTAGCGTCGACGAGCGAGACAGTACATGTGGCGGTTCCGTCACAGGCAGTTGCCGCCGCAGGAGCCGTTAAGTCCGCTGGCAAGAAATTTAAGTCACCCGCAACAACCGCTTCACGGAAAGTCAGATGATCCGGCAAAATATCGGATAAATCGATATTTGTAGCGTTGGTTGAACCCGCATTGACGACCTTGATGATGTATTCCACGCAGCTATTTGGTGTGAAATATTCTGTGTTTGTCGCTGTCTCCACATAGGGCGACGGAATGGCGTCACATGTTCCGGGAGCTCCAGCGGCTACGCCGAAAACTTCCTTCGTCGCGGTCACATCCGGGAGCTCGAGAATATAGGAACCAAGCGCTGAATGCGCGCCATCTGTCGGAGCGTCATTTGTCACAGCCGGACCATCTTGGTCAGCCAAGACATTTTCAACCTCTGTAGCATCGGCGTCATTTCCGTTCGTGTCACCCAGAGTTTCAGAATAAACCAGTGTAGCACCGGTTCCGCTGTCGATCGTTTGCGTATTGGCATAGAACAAAATGTCCGCCTCGTCCGCTGCAGCGCCGCCGGCTGGGATGTTTTGGCGAACAAAGACGAACGCACGCTCATCCGGAGCCAATTCAGGAATGTTGACAGTGCCTGTTGGCGAATAGTTTTGCGGAGTAGCCGCTAAACGCTCAGCTTCGCTTAATGCACCATCATTGTTTGTGTCTGCACTCTCGTCATAAAAAATGATTTCAGGCAAAGTTGTTGCGGTCGTTGAATCAAAGTCATCGCTGCCACCCTGTTCAAAGCCAAGAAGATAAGCATGTGTATCGTTACCATTGTTGACAACAACGAAAGGCAGAAGCACATCTTCCTGCTCCGGTATAGTAAGTGTATTGCCAGAGGAGCTGACGGTTACGTTGACCAAGCGATCAACATTGAACACCGTCGGTGTCGCCGTATTGGTGATTTGGGTTTGAGCCGTGTTGTTGACTTCATAATCTAAAGTAAATGTGTTTGAGACGAGTTCGCCGGCAGGTGTAAAGTCATTCTGCGCAAAAGCGGTTCCTGTCGAAATAACTGTCAGAGCCGTTGCCCCCAACAGACCTTTCATTAATTTGCATTTGGTCATTTTTGTTTCCCATAGGTTAGTTGACAGGAAACCCTTACAGGAGGATGGTTAAATCGATGCCAAGTAGCGTGGTTAACATAATACAAAAGTCCCTGAGACAATTTCCAAAACAAAACTCAATATTGTATATTTATCAGTAACTTAGGGAAATTTGACAGTCAAAAAATTCAGGCTTTATTAAGTAAGTCAGAATCTAATTTATTTGAAGGTTCCAGCTTTTATTTGAAAATTTCAAATCTTGATTGAAATTACAAAAGCCGCAATGTTTCAACTGCGGCTTTTATCAAAAATAATTGGCCGGCTTATTTTAAGCGCGCCTTAAATTTGATTTCACCACTGGATCCAACCAATATCGGTCCGGCGATGCGCCATTGGATATGGGTTATATCGTCTGAGTTTGCGGCTCGGGTTCCGCCGCCCACATCCGGCAAAACAAGCGCGCTACGCTCGACGAAAGAGTCTCCGCCGTCGATGGAATAGCGAACAACTGCCCCGGATTTATCCGCCGACCCTTCCAGAAAACGCACGTCAGCCGGAACCGGCATGGCAAGCACGATGTCGGTCGCGGGTTCAGCCGAGTCATTCGTGAAGGCGACCGTATAGACCACTTTTTCGCCCGGCGTGACTTCATCGGCACTGACACGTTTTGTTATAACGGTCCCGTCTGCTTGTTGCACAGTGATCTCTTTTTCGACTTTTTGAGTCGCGGTCAAAGCGCTTGCTGAGATCCCTGAGGCAAGAACGGCTGCGGACATGGCCAGCATTGTAAAACGACGAATGAACATGGGGTCACTCCTTACTAGTGAATTTAAATATCTCGTGATGCTAGGCCGATAGACTTAACGGAGGTTTAAATTGCTTGCCGAGTCTGTCCCCATTTAGACAACATTCATTCATACAATCTTTACGACATAATTTGGGAATGCGTTGACTGAGTTCCTGAACCAAACCTGAATAGCCCGTCCCGTATAAACGTTTTCAGGCGGCGGATGTTGGGTCCACTTAATCGCCTCTAACGAATTTGTTTGGGAGCAAATACCGGAATATGCGAACGAATACACTTGTCACCCTTGGAGCCAGTGCCGTTTTCGGTGTTATGGCCATTATTCTCGCCCGCGGCTGGATTCAAGATGCTGTGGAAAATGAATTTCGGCAAACGCCTGCGCAAGCTGCATCACTCGCAGCGTTTCCCCAACCGGTCGAAGCCACAACCGTTCCTGTTCTTGTTGCAAATACTGACCTTATGTTTGGTGATGAACTAACACCGCAAGCGCTTCGCATCATTGATATGCCGGAAGACGCTGTGCCGCTGGGTGCGCTGAGTGAGCTATCTGAAATTTTCCCGGCTGACTACGACCCGCTAATTTCGGGGGCGATGGTTTTGTTGGCCGACATTCGGATGAATGAAATAATTCTTCCGCACCGGGTCTCCGGATTGGGCGGGCGCGGATCATTATCCGCTAGAATTCGCCCGGGCTACCGCGCCGTTGCCGTCAGGGTTGATGATGTAACAGGCGTGGCAGGATTTATCGTCCCCGGAGATTTAGTCGACATACAATATGTATCAGAGCCAAATCCTGATTTGGACATTCCGCTCTATCGCTCTGACATCATTCTTCAGTCCGTTCGCGTTCTGGGCATAGATCAATCCCAAAATCGCAAACAGGATGCACCCGAAGTTGCGCGCACGGTCACTTTAGAAGTCAGCCACATGGACGCCCAAGCACTTGCCATTGCCCAAGAGGGCGGCGTCATCTCTTTGGTTCTACGCGCAGCCGGTGAAGCTATCCCGTCGACTACGAAATCATTGGACACGCGCCAACTCGATTTGCGCGCTAATTCAGACAGCTCCGCGAAAAAACCGCGCCGCCCGGTCCGCGTTACCCCGAAAAAATCGACGCCACCCGTCGCGCAAATCACAGTCATTCGCGGGGACACGAGCCAGTCTGTCTCCGTGCGTAAGGAAACCCTTACACCTTCCCCCGATTCCGAATTGGCAGGAGGCTAAAATGCAACGCGCCCTAAAACCTATCATGGCAGCCCTCGCCTGCTCCGTCATGATTTCAACGCCTGCGCTCTCCAAATCCTGGGTCGACACAATGACCAGTCAGCGTTCGGCAACGTCAGTCATTAAAGATGATACGCTCGTGATGAGAACTGATACAGCCTTCGCGCAAATCCGCGTCGCCAATGCCGATATCGCGGATGTTGTTGTTCTATCTGATCGCTCTTTCCAAGTATTGGGCAAAGCCGGCGGCAAGACAAATGTCATGCTCTATGACGTCGATAACCAGCTAGTCGATATTGTGGATGTGACGGTTGGCTTTGATGTGGCCAGCCTGAAGAAAACACTGTTTGAGACCTTTCCAAAAGAAGCCGTCGAAGTTCGTCCATTGGCGGGCGGTATCTACCTATCAGGCGACGTGTCCAGCGCAGCGATTGCAGAGCGCGCCGTGTCTATTGCAGAAGCTTATGCCCCTTCGCGCGTTACCTCAGGTTTAGCAGTTCGGGACAGCCATCAAGTTATGCTCGAAGTGCGGTTTGTAGAAGCTAGCCGCGATTCTATAAAACGGCTTGGGATAAACCTGCTGTCAGAGCGCGGCGGAATACTGAGCGCCGCGGGTGACATTCTTCCGGCAGGTCCGGGCGATTTTGCCGTCGGAGGATCAACCGGCTTCGTCAACGCAACGGCCACCGCTATTTTGGGGGGCGGTATTGGCGCGGCGTCGCTGGACGTCCGAATTGATGCGCTTGAGCAACAAGGCATTATTCGAACTTTGGCTGAACCTAATTTGGTTTCCATGTCCGGCGAAACAGCCAGTTTTTTAGCGGGCGGAGAATTTCCAATTCCTGTCTCGGCCGGTCTTGGCGAGGTCACAATTGAATATCGTAAATTCGGTGTCAGCTTGGCCTTTACGCCGACCGTCTTGGATAACGGCGTCATCAATTTGAAAGTCGCGCCCGAAGTGTCGCAACTGGACGCGCAAAACACTGTTGAAATCGGCGGCGTACGGGTTCCGGGATTACGCGTTCGCCGCGCCAATACAACGGTCGAGCTTCGCAATGCCCAAAGTTTCGCGATTGCCGGTCTTCTACAAAATGAAAGCACCAATACACGAGAGAATGTCCCTTGGCTCGGAAAACTACCGATTATTGGATCATTGTTTTCGTCCACAAGCTTTCAAAAATCAGAGACGGAACTTGTTATTATTGTGACGCCGCATTTGGCGCGCCCTGTCTCTGACCAAAGCCAATTGGGAACGCCTTTGGACAATTCATATTTGCCTTCAGATGCGGAAGCCTTTCTGGGCGGAAAAATAGAAGGAGGTTTCGGCCATGCGATGGAATAGAACCGGACTTGCCGTCCTGGCACTGGCGCTAACAGGTTGCGCCTCTACCCAGCCCGCGCTTGAGGCGCATTCTTCCGGATTTGGAGATGCGGTTGCGCAAAACATTGCCGCGCAACGAATTGCCCCGACTGCCGAGGAAAAAGCCAACACCTTCATTCCGCCAAACCGCGCCCGTCAGAAGGCGGCTCGGGAAGCCTATGAAAACGGAACCGTCAAAGAACCGATCGCCGTTCAAACAACAGAATAGAATTTAGTCCGCCAAATCGAAAAACCTGAATACCGCAACTCAGAATTTAGACACTTTAAAAGAAGGATAGACACATGCCCCTCCCCCATTCGCAAACCTCACTAAAATCTCTATTGATCAGTTATCTGTCCGGAACAGGGCGCGGTATTTCTGGTTCCGTGGCGGTTTGGGCCGCGCTGTCTACGCCCGTTGTTCTGGCCGGCGCGACATTATCTGTGGATGCGGCGCGGATATATAATGTTGATGCAGAGCTTCAAGCCGCAGCCGACTCGCTTTCTCGTGCAGGCGCAGCTGAGCTGGATCAACGCGGAGATGCGATTCCGCGCTCATCCGGCGCAATCTTAAACTTGCTCTCTCACGACCAAAAATTCGCCCGCGGGGATTCGAATATAGAGATAGATACGATCACTTTTTACGATGACATTCCGGATGATGGGTATTCAGATATTCCAGACGCTAATCGGACAAATTCATCCGGGAAAGCCCGCTATGTTGAAGTGTCCATCAAGCCGCGTCAGGTCGAAACTATTTTTCCATCTTCTTTTCTTCAAAAATTGACGGATACCACGCTGAGTGCAAGCGCTGTGGCAGGCATGGACCAAGTCGTCTGCGGTGTGGCCCCAGTCTTTATTTGCAATCCGCAGGAGGGTGAAACGACATCCATCTATGAGGCGATGGAGACAAAAGCGTTTCAGCGCAAACAGATAAAATTCAAGACCCCGCATGCAACATGCGAACCTTATGGACAAGGGAATTTCGGCTGGCTGGATCCATTTGGAGGAAACTCAGGCGCTTCCAAACTCGCGGATGCCATTGCGATTGATATTTCACCGGCCTGTTTATCTCAATCCAAAGGGGTTGTGTTGAGATCAGGAAATATTAACTCAATGCGTCATGGTGTGAACACGCGGTTTGATATTTATAAAGGCTCGTTCAAGAGCAAGAAAAACGACCCCCGATATGCCCCTGCGCAAAACGTCGTCAAAGGGTGGGCTCCAAAGAAAGCCAACAAGTCCTGCACCGAAGCGCCAAGCAATCATGCCCTCGGATTACCGCGCGACGCCTGTTTCTCGAAAGGTGGATGTAGCGATGGACGCGTCGGAGACGGGAATTGGCATTTCTCCCTTTATATGGCGGTCAATCACCCAGGTTTTACGCGAATAACGATTGAGGACGTCACCTACCGTAGAAAAAGGAACGGGTATTTTACCCCCTCTACCCCGCCATCACGCTATGCCATGTATCGCTGGGAAATTGACAATAATTGCGTTCCCGGTTCAGAGACTTATGGGAACAAAGCCATTACAGCTGAAGAAGGCTTGCCGCAATGCCACACTTCGGGCGCATCCACGACTGTTGAGGATCGCCGCATCATTACCGCTGCCGTTTTGAATTGCGGGGAAATCGAAGCCAATTCTCCTAATGGAATGTTCCGCCGTAAAGACCCGCTCCCTGTTGAAACATTCGTAAAAGTCTTTTTGACGGAGCCGATGGGATCAGGGCAAAATAATACAATTTACGGCGAGATTGTTGGGCCTATTGTCAAAGGCCAAGACAGCGAAGCCAATGATGTCGTGGCTGTGCGCAGATAATGTTTTTGCGGTCTACATATATTGCCGACACAAAGGGCGCAGTTTCCATAGAAGGGGCGATCCTATTTCCGGTGCTCGCCCTGATCGGCTACGGCATTATCGATCTCTCTATGATGCTGTTGCAAACTCATAAGATGGAGCAAGGCTTAGTTGCCGGTGCAAGCTATCTCGCACGCGCACAGGCTCCAACTTTGTTAACTACACAAGCCAAAAACATCGCGCTCTCAGGCCGCCCCGACGGATCCGGTGAGCCGCGCGTTGACGGTTGGTCAGACAGTGAAATCACGCTTACCTTCCGAAATATACCCAATAATGGAGAGTATCGGGACGGAGCTGTTGTTCAACTTGCTGAATTTTCTTCCGCCCATCCATATCAAGGTTTGGGATTCATAAAGCTCGCCTCCGGCGGACGCGTCACCATACGCACCGACCACGAAGAACGTCTGGTTAGCGCGCGATGAGACAGATACTCAAAAAATTCCGACGCCGGGATGACGGCGCCGTGACAGTCGAAACATCTCTGATGATCATGGTGCTCATCATCCTGACCGGCGGCGCAATCGAAGCCGGCTACGCATTTTATCAATATAACGGGGCTCAACAAGCCGCGCGGACAGGGGCCCGAATTGCCGCAACCTCTAACCCGGTCGCCCGGTCCGTTAGCACTATGACAGGACTCTCCGGATCAGTCTCTCAAGGCCAAGCTTTTCCGGATTTTGAAATTACATGTAGAAATGACACGCAGCAATGCTCTGAAGGCAGCTATGATTCTGTCGCCATGAAACGCATTGTCTTTGGTCCGGATGAGGACGGGGTTTGCGGCGCAACGTCCCGCGCGCGCCGCGGTATGTGTGATGTGTTCAAAGACACGAAACACGCGTTCGTGGATGTCGCCTATTTTGGCTCCGGCCTCGGCACTGCAGGTTACCAGGGGGATGCTGCGCCTCTCGTCAGTGTGACATTGCGCGAAGTCCCGCTAAACTTTGTATTTCTCGACTTGGTCGGCCTGGGCGGTTTGGTCCACCTTCCCCCTGTTGAAGCGACACTCATGGGAGAGGATTTAAAAAATGGGTAAACTCACAAATTGGGGCCGTCGCCGCGGCGATAACCGCGTTGCAAAAAAAGCGGATTATGCGTTAATTCAAGACGCTGATTGTGACATCGACGCGGTCGATGAAACGCTTATGATCCCTGACTTTAAAGCTGAACTCGGAAATGAAGACATCACTCAATCCGAAGAAACACCTCCCCCGAATGCTCCGGCCAGACAGAAAGGCCCACGAATTTTTGCTCTGGTCGGGGCCACCGGAGGTGTTGGAACAACTTCACTAACGACACAGCTAGCGCATGAGTTTGCAGTAACCAACGCGTCCTATAACAAAACCAGACGCGGGCCTGCTGATCCAAGGGTCTGTTTGATAGATTTGGATTTCGAATCGGGGGCCTGCGCACACCATCTCGACTTGCTGCCAAGCCTCACAATAGAAGATCTTTGCGGGCGGCCTAAACAAATCGATAAGGCTTTCACTCAAGCTTTAGTTTCCACTCACGAATGCGGGATCTCTTTACTGGCAGCCCCCAATACAATTGGCGCAAACGCGCGCGTAAACCCGCAAACCATTATGGCCATGCTGGATGCCGCCTCCGAGCTTTTCGACACGGTTATTATTGATATGCCTCGGTATCAGCAGCCTTGGACGCTTGCCGTTATGCGCGCCGTCGACGTCTTGGGTGTCACTTGTGAGCTGACGATTCCGTCTCTGCATGCAGCGCGAGAGCGCTTAGCCAAACTTTCTGCCGCGACGGAGGACGGCGTGAATGCGCATGTAATTCTAAGTAAGTTCGAAAAGCGGTCCTTTAAAAATATGCTGCGTTTAAGCGATGCGGAAAAAGCTCTCGGGCAATCCGTTTTAACGACTCTTTGCCTTGATCCGGACACAACGCGCGAGGCGTTAAATTGCGGTGAGCCAGCCGGAGCTATCCGGCCGGATTCCCGTTTTGTGAAAGATGTTCGTAACCTGGCTGAGGCGCTCATATCGGCGCAAGACGTTCCGATTGTAAAAGCCGCCTAATCCTGAGCGGCCCTTTATTTACCGGCTCTTAACCTTGTGCCCTAACGTCGACCTAAATCTTATCGTGTAAGACAGAATAATGGGACGATTTTCGCAAGCACTGACAGAAGATATTCAACACGGCCAAGCTCCTGTTGTAACGCCGGCTCCTGATGTCGCCGCTATTCAGCCCGCCTTAGTTCCGGAGACACCTAAAGAGACCACTGCCGAGCCGTCGAAAGCTGAAAAGGCGCCCGTTTTAGAAACCGGGAATGTCTGGCTGGAAACAAAAATAAAACTTCACACCCGCTTGATAGACGAGATTGACTTGGCGCAGCTGGACGGGTTGGAAAGCGAGGAGCTTCGAGAAAAAGTCCACGCTATCGTGGCCGAAATGGCGCGTGAAGATAAGCTTAAAATGAATGAGACTGACCTGCGGAGGCTCGGCGACGGCGTTTACGATGAGATGGTCGGTTTGGGACCTTTGGAAGTCTTGCTGCAAGATGAAACTGTCTCCGACATCCTTATTAACACGCATGAACGCGTGTTCGTGGAGCGCCGAGGCGAGTTAGAGCTCTCTGCCGTTCGCTTTGCCAATGAGCCTCATCTATTACGCATTATCAACCGCATTGTCTCGCAAGTGGGCCGCCGCGTAGATGAGAGCCAACCGCTTTGCGATTGCCGTCTTTTGGACGGTAGCCGAGTCAATGTCGCCATCGCGCCGATTGCGGTGGACGGCCCGCTGGTCTCCATTCGGAAATTCTCAAAAAGTCCCCTCACGTTGGATAAGCTCATCGAGTTTAATGCGATCCCGGATATTGTTGCGCAATTCCTCTGGGCCGCCTGTAAAGCCCGCGTCACAATCCTGATTTCCGGCGGAACCGGATCAGGGAAAACGACGCTTCTAAATGCGCTGTCGCAATCTATTTCGGAAAAAGAACGTCTCATCACGATCGAGGATGCGGCCGAGCTACAACTCCAACAGCCGCATGTCGCGCGGATGGAAACCCGCCCGCCAAATATCGAAGGCCGCGGGGAAATCAAACAGCGCGGCCTTGTCAAAAACGCCCTGCGCATGCGGCCCGACCGCGTGATTTTAGGCGAAGTGCGGGGCGAAGAAGCCTTTGATATGCTGCAAGCCATGAATACCGGCCATGAAGGGTCCATGGCGACGCTTCACGCGAACACACCCCGTGATGCCTTGACCCGTTTGGAACAAATGGTCGCCATGGGCGATATGAAAATTACACCGGAAGCCGTAGCCGGACAAATTGCATCGGCTGTCGGTATTATTGTTCAGGCCACGCGCCTATCTGACGGCCAGCGAAAAATTACCTCTGTTGCGGAAGTGACCGGCATGGAAGGCCCCGTCATCCAAATGCAGGAACTTTTTAATTATACGCGGACGGGCACAGGTCCCAATCATCAAGTCATTGGCGAGTTTCGCGCGACGGGCATTCGCCCCAAATGTTTGGAAGAAATTACCACGCTCGGCATTCCTCTGCCCGAGGGATTATTTGAACCAAAGGTTTTGAAACCGGGGCGTTTGTCTGAGCTCTCGTTGAAAGAGCGTATCGGATAATGTCTCCGGGTCAGAAAATTGTAATCTACGGTCTCATCTTCGCGGCGGCCGTTCTGTTTCTGCAAGCCGTAACCAGCCTTGGCAAACAAGCAAGCCGCCGTGTGCGGCTGGCAAATGATCGTCTGCGGCGCGTCGCTAAATCCGATAGTGAAGGCGAGGCGCTGGGACGTCTTCGGCGCGCCCGGTCGATGAACTCTGACGGACATCTTGCCGGGCTAAATGCGCGGGTTGCCCAGCTTGTGCTGCAGTCCGGCTTGCCACTAGGCCCCTACGGATTTTACTATGCTTGCCTTGGGCTTGCAGCCTCGATGGGCATGACAGGGTTTTTGGTCAAAGGCACCCCTGTTTGGGCCGCCGCCGGCTTTACTCTTGGATCCATTCTTCCGGCCATGGTCATTTCATTTTTAGTCAAACGCCGCCGAAAAAAAGCTGTGACGCAATTACCGGAAGCTTTGGATGTTATCATTCGCTCGCTTGCAGCCGGTCATCCCGTGCCTGTGGCGATGGCCTTAGTTGCGCGCGAGATGGCTGATCCCATTGGCAGTGAGTTTGGCATCGCTTCTGATGAAGTGAGTTTCGGGTCCACAATTTCTGCCGCCGTTCAAAAGTTGTCAGACCGGGTCGGGCATGAAGACTTTGAACTTTTCTCCGCTATGATCCGCTTACAGGAACGCACAGGCGGTAATTTGGCCGAACTCCTGCGCTCGAACGCCAAGACCATCCGCGATCGTCAGAAGATGCGGTTGAAGGTGAAGGCCGCATCTGCCGAGGGCCGGATGAGCGCGCTTATTTTGAACGCTGCACCTATTCTTCTTTTCATCTGTGTGAATAAAATGAGTCCCGAATTTTATGGTGATGTCGACGGCAATCCGATCGTCACCTATGCGCTGTGGGGCGTCGTTATTTGGATGATCATTGGCAATCTTGTCATGCGTAAAATGATCAATTTCAAGATATGAGCTTCCACAACACCCTCACCATTGTGATCGCGATGACATTTTTAGTCATTTCGATGATCCTGAGTTTTATCGGGGTCCGCAACGCTATACGAGAAAGTCAGCGTGTCGAACGGCGCTTGGCAGGCGGGGCACCTCTTGACGAGGATGCGGATATCGGAATCGGCGCAAAATCCCGGGCCAAGCGCAATCTTTTATCCCAACTTGGATCTCACCTGACGTTGCCGGATGCCAAGGAAATCACGCGGTTGAGATTTATGCTCTCCCAAGCCGGTTATTTTGACAAAAGCACGGTGAAAAGTTTTCTGGCCGCGCGAGTTATTTGCCTGTTTGGCCCTGTCGCCATATGTCTGTCATTGTGGGGCACACTTGCCGCAAAAATAGGGACAACGCCCGCTATTACAGTTTGCTTTGTTTTGGTTGGCTTGGGACTATTGGGACCCGAACAATTCATTCGCTTCAAGGCCAGGAAACGCACCGATCAGTGCCGCAAGGGCTTTCCTGATATGTTGGATTTAATGACTGCCTGCGTTGAAGCGGGACTGGGCATGGATGCCGCTCTGGTGCGCGTCGGGCATGAGTTAGGCGGGAGATATCCGTCTCTCAAACAAAATCTCGACATCATGAACCTGGAACTTCGCGCAGGCCGCGAACGTAACGAAGCCATGCTGAATTTTGCCGACCGCTTGAACCTGGAAGAAGCCAAAGCGCTCGCCATCATGTTAAAGCAGGCCGAAGAAATGGGGTCTTCCGTGGGGCAGGCCTTGCGAACATTTTCGGATGATATGCGTCACAAGCGTATGATGAAGGCGGAAGAAAAAGCCGCCGCTCTCTCCGCGAAGCTCACCGTTCCGCTTATATTATTTATCTTTCCGACGATTATGGTGATGCTGATGTTACCGGCCGGCATTCGCATCATGGGAGGTTTCACCTAATGCGGTGCCTTCTTTCAATTTGCATTACTTTAGCGCTGCCCATGGTTGCTCATGCGGGCGCCCCGCCTGTGCAGGATATTCGCGCCGTCCAAACGGACTCAACAGATGTGTTCGAGGTCTTGACAATTTTACGCAGCGCCCAAACCGCTCTGGCAAATCGTGATTACAAATTCGCACGCCAAGGCTTTGAGAGTGTGTTAATGCATGATCCGAATTTAGAGATCGCCCGATCCGGCCTGCGCCGCACGCTGATTGCATTGGGTGACGTCCGCTCTGCCCGCCCGCTGGTCACAGATTTAGCCTCGCCGGATGGCGTCATCATCCGTATTCGGTCAGGCCAAGTTGAAAAGCCGGAAGCGCTTCTCACGGTCACTTTAGAAAAAACCCCTGATCCGCGGCTTTGGACGCTTTTGGGCCAATTACAGGACCAGCGCGGAGCCTTCTCATCTGCCCGGCAATCCTATGCGATGGCCGGATTGGTCGGCGCCCGCCCCGGACTGGCAGAGAATAATATCGGACAATCCCACTGGGTGGCCGGGGAGCATGAGCTGGCCCTAACAGCTTTCGAAAGAGCCGCCGCGCTGGACCCAATGGACGAGAGATTTGACAATAATCGCCGGCGGACGCTGGTGAGGCTTGGCCGCACACAGGATGCCATCTCCGGCCTGAATGCCGATCGTGCAGTGATGTTTTTAGCCCAAGCCGCCGACAAAGCCGTCGCCGAGAATGAGATAAACCTAGCGCGCCTACTGTATCAAAAATCGCTGGAGATCGCGCCGCGGCACAATCCGTTTACAGCGGAAAAATTGGCGCGTTTGCAATAAGAACGCCGACACCAATGAAAACGCCGACGCTAAGCGATAAGCCGATCAGCGTTATGATTCCGTCACGGGCGGTAATTCCCAATCCCAAAAGCAAGATAATCGCCGCCGGGGCGACAACGCCAAACGGCACCATCCCCAAGATGAAGAAGGAAAGAGATAAAACAATGGCCACGATGGATATCACGGCCTGCATGGGTCCGGTTGTCGCCCATGACAGGCGCGGACGAATAATATTATCAATTTTCTTGAGAACGGGCCTTACTTTGGCTTGAACCTTTGATAATTTATCGGCCGGGATTTTAACCCGCCGCAAAACCTCCGGCATCCAAGGGCTCTTGCGCCTGAACAAGAGCTGCAGCGCAAAGACAATGACGATAACACCGAAGGCGGGCGGAATACCGGGTATCGCCCCCAGCGGCGTCATCATGCAGAGGCCACATAAGACCATGATCGGCCCAAATGACCGATTACCAAAGGCTTCCACCACAGTTTTCAGGTCAACGGATTCCGAACCGTCCAAAGTTGTTTCAACCTGATCTAAGACGCTTTGCAGCGGCGTATCGGCTTGCGTGTCGTTATGTTCATCCATTAGGTGACAAATGTGGTCTGCGACGTTACGGCGCAAGCGCGTATTTTATTAATTTTTAGATTATCTTGAGGCCTTTAAAACATGGAATTGGAGTTGTGGCTCAGCCTCGTCGCCCTGTTCTTCACCGGCGGGCTCACCCCCGGCCCGGCTGTTATGCTCGTTTTGGCCTCGTCTTTTCGCTATGGGTTTAAACCTGCGCTTCTGCCTGCACTGGGAGTCGCGTCGGCAAA